>JAEEGJ010002401.1_pt1 | contig 99187 bp, 107 predicted proteins | sample 8958761 | NCBI WGS metagenome assembly JAEEGJ01 (sample SAMN16246546, study PRJNA631951) | gut metagenome | biome: gut microbiome; feature: rumen; material: RS-attached | host: Bos | place: Iran: Karaj | collected 2018-10 | reverse complement strand
TAGAGATATCAGGCATACTGCGTAGGGAACTATATGTTCTGCCCTGCGATGGGTAATGGCATACCCATACCTTGCACTGCGACCTACCGGAAACGGACTGGTCAGCCACTATGTAGTGGCAGGTAGCTGGAATCCCACGACTTTAGTCGTGTGGAGTGTCAAATTTAAATTGTGGACAAACTGTGGCTAATTAATAAAGTATTTCTTATGTTTTGCTAAAGAAAAGTTTATGATCTCCTACAATTCCTTTATCTTGCCGTCTTCAAAATAGTATATATTCTCCCTTTTAAAGCCGTATTTTGACCCGCCTATACTGATATGCGGTTCAAAAGTAAAGAAATTTACATCACCAAGCTTTGCCATGTTGCCCTTTTCTATATATATCCTGTCATCCTTGTTTCGAACTATCGAATGTCCAAGATTACCCATGAAATCCAGATTTATATAACCTTCGGACTTTATATAGTCATTTATCTGATAATACAGATCCTCAAATGTCATATCTTCACTTACGATCTGTGTCATCTTATCGTGGAGCTTCTTTTCCATAAGAAGACCGTTTCTCCACTCATTGTTTGATATATCTTCGATCTCATTAACGACCCTGCCGTTTTCAATGATTATCGTCCTTGCATAGTCTCCCCAGGTATCACCTGACTGAGGGCTTAAATCTATCGTGATGATATCATCTTTTCCTATAACTCTGTCTGAAGTTACATATTCTCTGCCCGATACAGAAACAGTGGTCTCATCACCCGCAAACACAAAGGCCCCTATATCCCAGTACCAGAACGAATCCGCTCCAAGATCTATCATCTTATCCTCGCAAAGCGCACGTATTTCCTTTAATGTCATGCCGGGACATATTTTTGTTTTGATGAATCGTATGGTTTCTTTTGCGATTTTTTGTACATCACTGTAATCAAGACTCATATTTACACCTGCTGTTCACTTATCCTTTCGATTATCTCATTTGCTTTCCTTATCTGTCTGTAGAAAGATATATAATATACTATCGCACATACGATAAACGGGATCGTCACCGATATGATCATGTCGCGATAAGCACTCTTTGCTATATCCGTAAATGAGCCCATGATCTTTATCATCCCCAACGCAATTCCTGTCACCAGTATGTACTGGGCGATAAACACCGGTATGAACGGAAAGTTCTGAAGATAGTAATGAAGTGCCAGAATGAACGTTACAAGTACGGATATCAAAAGACATACAAAAATATTTCCGGAGTAATTCTCATCCGTAAAGCCCATTATCTTTTCAGCTATCAGCTTGACCATGACAATAAGAGTAAAGCTGATGCATGTGATCGATATGAAATTCTTTCTGTTGATCAGTCTCATACAGTCTTCCTCTCAGTCTTTGACAGCTTATCGTAAAATTCCTTCTTGTAGCTTCTGTTCATGATAAGCTTCTCATCATTTTTAAGATGTATTATAACCCTCATGTTCAGATCACCCTCAAGCTTTTTTATCTTATAGATATTTACAACCGAGGATTTGCTGATCCTCACAAAGCCTATCTTTGAATATTCGTCTATTATGTCCCTTAAAGCTTCCTTAACCTCCACACACATATCCTTTGTGTATGCGAATATCTTCCTGTCCACCGTCTCAAAATAGAAGATATCCCTGACGGCTATATTGACCTTTTTGTCTTCGCATGTACCTTCGATATACTTAAGCGTATCCCGAAGTCTGTCCAGTACCGCTTCAGTCTCTTCATCGATCCTGTCATAATGAAGTTCAAGATAGTTTTCCAAAAGATCTTCTTCTCTTGTCTTAATCAGCTTCATCTGCCTTAACTTTCTTCTTTCTGATCACATTTACTATAAGGACAACGATCGTCACAAAAACAAATCCTGCCGTATAGTTTATAAAAATGTCTCTGTATGCGCTTTTAGCCAGTTCAACGGTAAGCCCGCGAAGGAAAACATACAGAAAGACCAAAAGCATTGTAGGTACATATACGATAACAACCTTTAAAAAGAAGTTGTTTACCTTGATGTATCTTATAAGCGCATAAGCGATAACGGCTACAAGTACTATCACAGCTCTGTCTATCTCATGCCAGTTGCCCGAAGGGTCCTCATATACACCCTGTGCAAGATATATCACACTGTTTATGAGTGTTGCTGCAGTATATATCTCAAAGTATAAGAATAATATTCCTCTTAAGTATTTCTCCCAAACGTTTTTCATCTTCTTTTCCTCCCGGATCTGTCTGTTTTTTTGTTTACAAACGAATCTTATCGTCAAAAAGATGAATGTTCAATATATCATGTGCTTAGTTGCGATAAAGCATGTCTAAGTTGCGTTTTTTGTATTTTTGAGCCCTGTATCCGTTACTAATTTGGAAGAAAATCTCCTGATTGCCAGACTCTCTTATCCTTTAAGACTCATCACATATATCTGACACGGATTAGCCTCATCCCAGTAAAGCGGGAATACTTCAAACTCCTTAAAACCGCAGCTGATATAGAACTCATTTGTTCTGTCATAGTCTTCATACATTCCCATCCTGACGGTCTTTACCTGCATGAATTCATAACCCATATTAACGGCAGCTTCTTTTGCTCTTTCAACGAGTTTGCGCCCGTAACCATTCCTGTGATGATCCTTTAACACACCCATGACAGCAAGTTCAACGGTAGCATTTCCTGTTTCCTTTAAACAAAGAAATCCTACAGCCTTGCCGTCCTCTTTTGCTGCGATAAATGTCTGATCGGCGCAGTCTCTTATATAGCCTTCCCTGCTCTCTTTGATCTCAAACCATTCGTTTAAGGCTTCCAGCACTGTTCTTGCTATGGCCTGCTTCTCATTGGGATCAGTTATCTCTACTATCATAATCTTTCTCCTTAATCTTTCTGCAAAAGATAGAATCTTTCGTCTTCAGTCTTTATAAAAATGACTAATTGTAGGCATTCATCTTACTCATTTTCATGTTTACATCACAGGGTATATATCCCCTATTGTCGATGGCCGACTCCGATCGATCATTAGTATATTTGAAGAATTCTCCGATTTTCTATTAAGCGACATGCTATTTCAGATCCGTCATAAACTGTATTGAGCCGTAATCCATATACCATCCATCCCAGGGAGCATCTTTAGGGAATATGTACCCGATCGCTGATACATATATCTTTCCCTGTCCGATAATGACTCTGTAAATAGATTGATAAGAATTTTTAGAAAGGTCTATGTCACAGGTATATGTATCGAGAACCTCTGTGTTCGAACCGTTCAGGTCACACTTACATACATCCAGACCATTCTCTTTTAACTGAACATAATAGATGCTTTCGTTATAAATATTAAAACCACCGACCTTCTCAATAGAAACGGCATTCTTAGGATCCGAATCATCTACGATGATAAGCTGAGTCGGCACATACTTATCGTTCCACCCGTAACTTTCCATCACATAAAATGATCTTCCGTCACATTTCTGATATCTGCCGCCCTGCCAGTAACGATCCTTTAAAAAATCTCCAATAACCATATTTGTCAGTAAACTTGATGAGTCAAACTGATTAAATCTTGTGAAGACTCCCCGGTCCAGATCGGATGTATAAAGTTGCGGTTTAGACAGATCATCTCCTTTGATCTCACACACCCACGCGGATGATATCATAGAAGATTCATAATCCTCAGGAATTTCCATGTAGTAAAGCTTATCATCAACGACGCACATTTCAGCTATGATGTAATCAGTTGCAGCTGTGATCACTTCAACCTCTAAACCGTCCTTTGGATCGATCCTGGAAATATAATAATTTGTTGAAGCATAAATATAACCGTTCGCATAACCTATATTTATATAGTTATAATCCCGTTTACTATCATCGCTTTTGGATTTACATATATCGGTTATGCTGCCATTCTCATCCAGTTTTCGAATATACGTGATCCTGCGTTCAAAACTCTCTGTTTCATAGCTTTCTGCATCTTCATCAGAATCCTTAAGATCTGTCTCTCTCTCAATAAAATAGAGCCCATCCTCAGTATCCACCGCCTGGTTTGCAAAGTTTCCCGCAAAGCCGTTTCTTTCCAGGTCATAACGAACTGTCATTTTGTAGGGATCAAATGATCCCAGATTAGTATTCCTGTAGTCTGCGCTCAGCTTTATTGCATCGATCATAAACTTTCCAGGAAGGATAATAAACACAAGTACCTGAATGATCACGACTATTGTCGCGATCATCATCCTATTCTTATTTTTTTCCTTTTCTTCAGGTTTACTGTTATTTCCATCAACCGATTTCTTGCGGATAATCCCCAAAACAATCGCAAAGACAGAGTATATGACAAGCAATAAAACAGTCGTATGAAAACCGGCCTTTTGTGGCATATAGCCTCCAAGGATCCTTACAGCCAGATAATATCCAGCGATCGAAAGAATGATCATGGAATATACCGGTATATCCGCAATGTATTCAGGCAACACCTTTATCAAAACGAGGATCCTGTTTATCACAAGCAGGATCATCGCAATAAAGAACATTGCCATCAGCCATCTGTCTACATAGACCCAGAAGGGTGCAAAGGTAAAAGCTATGGGGCTGCTTGTACCCTGAACCTGTGTCGTAAGCTCCCCGAAAAGTCTGTCATGGATCTGTTGCTTTTCCAGATATCTCAATATCCATTCAGAATTATAGAATGGTTTTCTAAACAGATACTGATCATATAGAGAAACAAACCCGGGATTTACAAGAGTTCCCAAGCTGTCATAGTTAATAAACAGAAACAATAACGCAAATATTGAGATTATTATCATCATATTCCTTATTCCCCTAAAGCTAATGATATTTGCCGTTTTTATGTATCTTTTCTCAGAATCTGAAGGTACTCATCATAAATGTAAACACGGTTTCTCGCCGCGTTGGTTTTTTCCTTTAATATATTGATCTGTTCCAGTTTTTTTATTGCTGCAGAAATTGTGTTATAGCTTACTCCCAGCTCTTTGGCAGTTCTCTTAATATCAATTATCGGGTATTGCTCAATATAGTCAAAAAGCTTTCTGACATTATCTTTTGTGCGAGTAGTCTTTGGCAGTTTTTCGATATTTTGTTCATGCAGATCATTGAGTTTTTCGATCGTATTTAATGAATCTCTTGCCGCTGTCGAAACAGCTTCAAGAAAAAAACTTACCCATTGCTCATAGTTGCCGCTTTTTCTCACCTCAGATATACGATCATAATATTCAATCTGATTTTTCTTAAGAAAATACGAAATATAAATTATGGGCTTTGATATACAACCATGCACCATGAGATACAACAGGATCATAAGGCGTCCGACTCTACCATTACCATCAAGAAACGGATGAATCGTTTCAAATTGATAATGTATAAGTGCTATCCTTATAAGCGGATCATAATCATCATCTTCATTCATATACTGTTCCAGTTCATCCATTGCGCGTATCATATCATCAACGTTTGGCGGAATATATCTGGCATCATTGAGTGTGCAGTTTGCTGCCCCTATCCAATTCTGCGATTTTCTAAACTCGCCCGGATTTTTCTCCTGACCTCTCACACCCGAAAGAAGCTGTTCATGTATTTCCCTTAAAAGCCTGTTACACAATGGAAGCTCGTTCAATCTATCGATAGCATGTGAACAGGCCTTAACATAATTAACTACATCCGCAACATCAAGATTTGCATTAATATCCATCCCCGGATCCAGAACATCATCCAATGTGCACTGTGTGTCTTCAATCTGTGAAGATATAAGAGCTTCTTTTCTCACATACATTGAAACAAATAATCCCGCATTCGGAATAAATCTGGCTGCAGTATCAAGCCTTGCTAAATCTCTATTCGCATCAACAAGTTTTCTTTCCATGTCACTGTTAATGTCCAATTTAGGATTTGGCGGTAACGGAGTTGGCTTAAAAGATTTATAGGCTGCTTCACCACTTAAATTGTTGATCAGTTCTCCTGCTCGATTCATTTTTTCTCCTTTTTTGAAATAACACCTTCATTATACCGCGCTTATTTCAAAAAGTATATAGTTTTTGAAATAAGCAAGTTCAAAATGATCGCTTATTTCAATTTCTGATCCTCAAGTTTTTGATCCCATAATTCAAACGCTCTTTCCCACGTTTCCAGACAATAAGGTCTTCTGAAATCTCCTATATCCTTGGAATACTGTTCTACGAAAGCAAGAAAGAAATACATATGCTCCAGGGCCGTTATCTGTTCTCTAAATATCACCCGGCTCCAGATATTGGCTTCTTTAAACTGACTTGTGAGCATTACTTCGTTTATGTATCTTTCCTTATCAAACGGAACCCTTTTTTCTTCAATGGATACCTGCCCTTCATCACTGATCTCTAATATCGTATACGGAACATTGCCTCTGATCCCATCCAAAGGCAGACCGCATGAACCCGGATTTATCAGATATATTCCCTTATCCCTGTCCATATATGAACTCTGTACGTGAGAATGGCCAAAGATATATATTCCTCTCTCAAGCTTATCCACGGCTTCTTTAAAAGAAGAATCCTGATCCATTTCTTTTTTCATATCCGCAAGAATCGCTCCGGGATCGCTATAGGGTTGTCTGTTCCTTTCGGCAACTGTCACCGAATTCCATGTATAAAAGGGATATGTTCCAAGAAAATCCATGGATGAATGAGCCACGTGAATCGTGATCCCGTTACTTTCAAATTCATCTTTATGCGGCAGACCAAGAAGATAATCCAGGTGATCAGAGCTAATGTTTTTATAACACCAGTAAGAGATCTGCATCTGCCCGTCTGTCCACAAGGACTGATCTTTCCCGATAAGGTTTTCCAGATATTTCTCTTCATTTCCGCGTATAACGTGCTTTTCTTTTATTGATCTTATTTCAGCGATACATTCATCCGGCCAGGGACCGCTGATGCAGTAATCCCCTGCAAAAATGAAATGAGATATTTCCTGATTTTCAGCATCCTGAAGCACCGCTTTTAGTGCCGGATAATTTCCATGTATATCTGATATGACTGCATACTTCATTATGATAAACCCTTTTTATTATTGATCGGAGTAGTACTTATTTCAAAGAATACGTACTTTTTGAAATAAGCTCAGTTAAACGAGTTTCTTATTTCAATTTCTGATCCTCTTATTTGATCTGCTCAAAGATATCTGCTTAATGCACCGATCTTTTCTCTTATCTCATTTAGAACCTCTTTGCAAAATGCCTTTGAAAGTCCTCCGTTAACACCTGTCTTTATCAGGTCCTCATCGGATATATCTTTCCCCTTGCCGCATACAGATGTAGTATGTTCTCCCCAGTAGGTGTCGCTGTATGTAAGATCATATGCCGGTGCGAGTCTCCATCCTTTTTCATTCGTATAAAGGAAAGAAAAATTCTTAGTGTGATCATCCCTGTTATGGGTAAGTATGTTAAAACACATCACACGATACATCTGTTCCTTATCTTCCCTGTTATCTCTTGTAAGCATCTGAATCAGTTTCATATATGTGCCATAGTCACATGAAGGAGCACGAAAATCAGCCTCAAGAAGACCTGAGAATGTTACACAGAATATCTTCTTACCTTTCTCCCGGTCAAATCTTACTGTCTTAAAGTATCCGTCACAGACAGATGAATCCGCCAGTGCCGTTTCGCTCATAACAATACCGCAGTCTTTTGCACATAAAGAATAAGCATATTCTCTCCTGCCGCTTATAGCAGGATCATTACCTGCAGGAAACTTAACTATCCAGTCTTTGTCTCCTTCCCTGATCCATATCTTCGGCCTTGTTCCGCCACTGGATCCTCCGAGTCTGTATAACATGTCTAACTGATCGGTCTCCTTTGATGACAAAACCTTTTCGCATTCCAGGGATATCTGATCATAATCAAGTCCCGATGCATCAAGATTAAAATCAGACTCTTTTACGGGAAAATACTCCAGAGCTCCCATTCCGGCTTGGCCGATATAAGCAAGTCTGTCAATCGTCGATATGTCACCTTTATCTATCCCCAGCGTTTTTAAGTGTCTGTCAAGCAGCAATTCTCCCCATGTATCGGGAAGACTGTCTGCAAATACTCCAAAAAGACCGTTAAACCGTTGACGGCATTTTTCGGGAGGAATGAACACATTGTTGTTAAGCGGAAGTGACAGTGGGCTGATCGAGAATCCGTTTCTTAACCATTCATCACTATACTGAAAAGCCACCATATGATCTGGTGTTTCTGCCAGATACCCGACCAGTCTGCCATGATAATATACTTCCAGTTTCCTGCTATCTGTCATTCAAGACCTCCTCTATACTGGAATAAACCGGACGCGTGAAAAGATCCCTGACCTCATCTATCACTCCAAGCTCCATGGTCAGTTTGATAAATGATTCCAATGATATTAATCCTGTCTGTTCAAATCTGCAAAGAGATGCATAACTTACATTACAACGTAAAGCAAGCTGCTGCTGTGTTATCTTCTTTCTTTTTCTTATACTTTTCAAGCGCTTTGCAAGCTCGTAAGCCACATCAGACGGCGCAAATAATAATCCATCAAATTCTTCCACTTGAGTTCCTCCTGTACTATTAATATTTTAATAGTTTTTGGTGATTTAGTCAAATAATATCAATATATTAGTAATTTGTAAAGCATTATGATATTCGCTATAAATAATGGGAAGCCCATGAATCCGGACTTCCCATATCAATTATCCTCTTTAGATCTGTCTCTCATCCATTATCAGCCATTGATCCATCCCCGGCCCCGCATCATCGTTTGGGCGTACCCTAAAGCCAAATTTCTCATAAAACGGTTCTTTTCCAATAGCCGAATTTAATGTCAGTTTTACTTTGTATCCGGGTTTCATCCCGTCTTTGAGTTTTTGGATGCTTTCTTCAACAAGTTTTCGTCCTATTCCCATACCCTGATATTCTGGATCTACGATGACATCCGACAGAAAAGCAATATATCCCCCATCCCAGAGCAGCCTGACAACTCCGATAGCCTTTTCATCATCCCGCACACAAAGGATCATATATGCTTTATCTATACATGCCTGAGCCTGCTCAAGCGGAAATTCAACCCATCCGACCATTTTTCGCAGTCCCATATATTCTTCCGCTGTAATATACTCTCCGTATCTGATCACTTATATACACTCCTTTTCGACATAAATACTGTAAGTCATCTTCTTAAGTACTTCTCATCCGATTCATATTTATCGCTTACAAAACGCTCCATGGTCATGTGAAGATCATACTTGTCACGAAGATCAGCAAGCTGTTTCATCATGGGAGATGCATGATGTGCATCTATAGCCGCCTGATCCGTCCATGAGTCTATGAGCAGAACGGTTTCGGGATCGTCTATGGGCTGAAAGTATTCATACCGAAGATTTCCTTTTTCTGAGCGGATGGCATCCGCGATACCTGATGCTTCCATCTCTTTTGCAAAAGCAAGTGCATTTTTGTTTATCCCCTTATAGTAAAGGTTCACTGTTATCATACGCTCTCCTTTTTTATCATTCCTTCATAGTGCATCCTTCGGGCAGTTTTTCGCACATTCCATACAAAGGATACACTCCGTGGCGTTCTTTCGTTTCCTTGAATTATCGGTAACATCCACTTCCATCGGGCATACCCGCTTGCATTTACCGCAGGATATGCATTTATCCTTGTCACACTTGATCCTTATCAGTGAAAAGTAGCTCATCGGCTTTAGGAAAACGGTTATCGGACATATATATTTACAAAATGCCCTGTTGTCCTTAAAGGCAAATGCCAGAGCTATTCCGACAGCGTAGTAGACTATATTTCCGACTATAAAGGCCACAAACATTATGCGTTCGATATTCTGAACTTTTGCAAGAAACAGTGCCGATACAAAAACAAGTGATAAAACAAAAGTTATATATCTTATAAAGCCAAGTTTTTTCCCGGGTTTCTCTGGCACCTTGTACGGAAGGAAATCCAAAACCATTGCTGTCCAGCATGCATATCCGCACCAGCCTCGCCCGAAGATGAGCGGCCCGAATATCTTTGCAACGGCATAGTGTATCGTAGCCGCTTCGAATACTCCGGTAAAAAGGTAATACCAGAAACCTTCTATCTGCATGTTTTCCTGACAGATCAGTCCCAGATAGATCAGCATATATAACCCTACAAGCAGCTGTACTATGCGGCGGGCATGTTTGTACTTTTTTATGAACAGAAACATCCCCAGTGATATAGATATGCCTATATAGCTGAAGTTTAAAAGATAAAAAAGATTATCTTTTGTAAGCCAGAGTGTTACCGCTACTGTCTCAAATACAGCAAGCATTATTATCGGAAGCCTGTATTGTTTCATGTGCGCTCCTTTCAGCCGGTCACTTTTTAAGTGATACCGCCTTTATCTCTCTTGTGGGCCAGAAGGCACACAGGTGCAGTCTGACTATCTTTCCCATGAATGGATGGAAATGCTCGATAAAGACAGGTAATGCTTTCTGAACGATCTTGGCTTCATCTATCAGTATCGTCGCATGAGGTGTCCAGGGGAATTTATCATCGGTCTTTGTTTTTATAGCCTGTCTTAAGTCTAAAAGACCTGCAGGATTCATGTCGGGAGCAGCAAAAAGTACCTTCCCTCCTGCAAACATTCCCATATGGCTTAAATGTACAGGTATTTCGCTAAACTCAGCTGCCAGTCTGTTCATCTCCTCAACGACTTCCTTTTCCTTATCAAGTGAAAAGCATCCCATGCTTATATGGAACGGGAGATTCGGAGTCTGAACTCCCTTAAAGCCATTTTTTTGTAACTCTTTATACCAGTCACTCATTATCTTTTGGGATTCATCATCAAGATCTGCCATTAATGTCAAAAATTCCTCTGCCATATATGCTCCTTATCGTCAAAATTATTTATGTCGTTATAGGGTGTTTTTCAGGGATCAAGTACGTACTTGACATTGCCGTCTTCATCTAAAACGACCGACTGTCCTTTTTCGTTGTAGTGTTTCCTGCCGTCCAAAACAAGCTGGTAATCATCGGAATATACCCGCTTAATATTAAAGATGGAACTGCCCTCGTCGCTTGTAAATACCTTGAAGCGGTTGCCTTTTGAATCGGTGATGACCTGTCTTATAAGATAGCCCTCATAATCGGGAAGTCCGGCTGCCCCTGTTCTCTTTCCGTATTCCTGCCAGATCTCTATAGTAAAGGTCTCATCGGGATAGGTTTCCTTAAGGTAGGCAGCGAATTCTGCCTTCATGCTTTCTATCTCTTCTTCGCTCATCTTTTTGTCAGAGCTTATCTGACAAGCACATAAAGATATGAGTATGATGATACATATAAATGCAGGTAAGATCCTTTTCATTCTGATCTCCTTTATTTCTTAATCTATTCAGAGTTTTAGTTCTGTTTCAACATAGGCAAGCTCTTTTTTATCTGTGAGCCTGTCCTTTTCAAAATCAAGTTCTATGATATACGGCATCAGGTTTACTATCCTTAAAAAATCCCTGATACCGAAACTGTTATCATAATAGTTTAGAATGGTCGATAATGCCGTGCCGTGAGTCCCGATAACAACAGTCTCATTTTCATGATCCTTAAGTACTTCGCCAAGCGCTTCTATATTTCTTGACTGAACCGAGAAAAGACACTCACCGCCTTCCTCAGCGCATGAAAAATCTGCCCATCTTTTCTCAAGCCATCCTTCTTTCCACGAACCGACCTTTCTTTCACGAAAGCGTTCATCTGTTATAATGTTAAGCTTAAAGTGATCTGCGGCGGGTTTTATCGTATCAAAGCTTCTCTTATAGGGACTGCTTAAAAAACAGTCTATCTTCATATCCTTTAAAGTTTTGATAACTATGTCCCTGTTCTTTAAGCCGCTCTCAGTTAAAGGCCTTGTCCTGTCATCTTCTCCGTACTCGGCCTGAGCATGGCGTACGAATATTATTCTTGTTATGTTTTCCATATCTTTTTAACGTGTTATTTTAGTCATCCGGTTTGCAGATGGGTATACCTCTTATGCATACTCCCACCCTGTATCTTTTTGTCTTGTCATCCTTCTTCCAGAAATGGACGGTATAGGAAAACTCGGGTCCGTCGTTTATCTGAAGTTCTCTCAGATAGCCAAGTCCCTTAGTATCGGCTTCAAGCTCGATGATCCCTTCACTTTCCATTTTAAGAAGGTTTTCATATATCTGATTATATAAAGCATAATACCTTTCACGGCTCTTATGATTGGCTTTTATATAGATGCTGTTTAACTGATCTATATCTTTTTCAAGTTCTTCAAAATCCATCATGATCTCCTTTTATCATTTGACGGAATCAGGTTTTCTCAAATAATCCGGAGTATAGGCTCCTTCATCGATATCATCGGTTCCAAGAAGGATGACCTTTTCATCATCATATTCACCGATATAGAAGTCATTACTGTCAACGATACGCGAGAAGCGTGCAAAGAATTCCTTAAGATCTTTTGCAAGAATGCTCTTTTCCTTTTCATCCCTTCCAAAAAAGATGACCTTTCCGTATGAATCCTTATCATCTATGGTAAGATCGACACCCATGAAGTTTCCGCCGCCGTCGGAACTTATAGGCACCCACTTTGTATCAGAATAGCTTCTTTGCCATTCCGATCTCATATCCTCAAGACTTAAAAAGTGGAAACCAAGAAGCATACCGCAAAGCATCTCATTATCATCACCGTCATTTGTAAGATAAAGTCCCTTTAATTCATCGGGAAATGATACACCTATCTGGGCTTCGGTAAATCTGATATCATCAATGGATGCTCCAGCTCTTAAAGTGTCACGTAAAAAGGGCATCTTAACACAAAGCTTTTCGATATATGTATTCCATTCATCATTTCTCAAAAGCGTTTCGGTGTTTTCCTCATTATTTTTTATGATATCAAGTCCTTTTTTTAAGCAGAACACTCCGGCTGCAAGAAACAGAACAAACATAACGATCGCCTTAGGCATATTTTCGGGTGAAGTGATCGCAACTTCCAATAAAAGCAGTGAAAATCCCACAAGCAGTATGCCGACCTTTTCAAGGATCACACCCGATTTCACACTGTTATTTTTAAATCCCAGTATGGAAACGGTAAGAAAGCCTGCACTTACAGCAGCAAGTATCAGACTTGCAAAAGCAGCGCCCTTGTCTTCTGTTGTTGTAAGGGCAAGTATGGCAAACAGCACCAGTGTCAGTCCCGATAATGTCATTGTCACGATATAGTAAGTTTTTTTCATGTGAAGATCCTTTCTTTGATCGTATGCATCCTATCAAACATAAGGATTTACATAGCGGTTCCTTTTCCTGGTCTTTTTCGTATACTGTATGGCTTTTGCGGGACATCTGTTGATGCATGAACTGCATTTACAGCAGGTTTCCTTTTTCCATACAGGTCTGCCCTCTTTAATCTCAATTACCTGCTGGGGGCAGTTCTTTGCACAAAGTCCGCACCCGATACATGTATCCTCTGCATAAAACTTTTTTGTTTTTGAATTAAGTCTGTACATGGGTTCAAACAATGCGGAACTTATAGTACTGTCACCTATCAGGGTCGTCTTTTTCTGATCTATATCTTCTTTGATAGCCTTTAGCTTTTCATCAGCCTGCGATATCCTTTCCTTTACGATGTCGCCTACCTTTATCTGGTAGAAGAGCATGCTGTTATCGGGCATCAAAAGCTCCTTAAAATACGACAGCTTAATGCCTTTTTTATCAAGGATCTTCTTTAATACCGCACTTGCCCCTGCGGTTCCTCCCCCGCATGTGATGACACTGTATACATAGTCTGCATTCTTGATATTAACCTTTTCAAAAAATTCACTGACTATTGAAGGAAGGGTATAGAAATAAACCGGAAAAATGATCCCCAGCTTTTCATTATCATTTAGTTTTATATCATACTCATTATCTTTGATAAGATCTGCAATAGATATCAGTCTCTCATCTTCATCAAGCAGCTTCTTTGCCGCGTATAGTGAATTGCCTGTACCAGAAAAATATAGAATCATTGCCTGCTCCTTAATCTCAGTTCTTTTCCTGACGCTCTTTTCGTTTTTTTCTTCGCTGTTCGCGGTTGTTCTTTTCAGATTCGAAGATCTCAACGGCTGCATCCGTAAGATCATCGTCCCATACCCTTCCGCGAACCTCGGCATTTACCCAGGGACAGAGCTTTTCGTAGTCGGAATCAAAGACCACGGTGTAAGGCGGGCCGCAGCGGTCATCGACAGCCATGAAAAGGTGTCTGCCCTTATCATAGATATAGCTTGTCGGATACTTTATATCGGGATCATCCACATGATCGAATACTTCCTTGTCTATCTCATACAGATCAAGATTGGGTCCGCCTCCCGTCTTAGCGGTATAGAGGTTTCTTTCGGGATCGTAGCAAACCTTCCATCCAGATCCTTCCTTGAATATAAGTTTGTCGGACATCTTATTACCTCCGTAATGAAAACAAAAACGTTACAGATCTTTCACAAGACAGAGCCCGTTTTCCTTAAGATGAAGCAGTGTCTCTTTTGATACATGATCTTCATGAGTCAGTGTCTGACTCTTTCTGTAGTAATGTTCGCAGATATATTTAAGTCCGTCTCCATCCTTTGAGAAGGTGTATTTATATCTGTCCGGGAAGCACAGCCTGTCGGGCATGATATTAAGTATCATACTTACTGTCATCTTCATCGGATAGCGCTGATACTCATTGAAACGCCAGACGGTCTCCAAATGTTCCTCACTGTATTCATAGAACTCTCCCCAGTACTTGAAGTCATCGCCGCTTCTTCCGCTTCCAAAAAACTGCTCGGCACTTATTATCCTGTCATCTTCATCATACTCATACCAGAAGAATTCGACCGGCTCAAATGCTTTATCACCCTTATCATACCTTAATGAAACTGTCAGGTTTTTGGATACGTAACAGTTATAATAGTCGGGATAAAAAGTCTGAATGAGTCTTCCTTCCAAGTCATATTTAAGTGTCACATAGTTATCGGGATTTGCGTTTTTTGAAAGCTTGTTTAACGGCTTCTTCGGAAAGGTATTCTTTTTGTTCGTAAGCCTGGGGATCAGGAATCTCTCAAAGGGTTCTAAGCCTCTCCAGGCATCGTTAAACCTGACATAGCGAAGTGTCTTGTCTGTCATGTCCATGTCGGGTATAAAGCCTTTCACATGCTTCTCATAAAGGTCAAGATACTTCTTTAAAACTTCATCCTCTTTAAATTCCATCTTTTTTCCTCTTTAGTACAAAATATGCTATCACATAGGTTATGAGTACAATGATGAGCAGAAGCTCAACATAGCCTGCGACAGCCATTGCGACTACGATCCCTATCACGCTGGTACGCGTGTTGTAAACGGCTACCTTGTAGGGTTCGACCACTATGTAGTTTCCTGGCAGATGTCTCATACTCTCACCCGTTTCACTGTCTGTTGTCACACTCCTTGCATAGATCGCAAGTCCCTGTGTATTTCCGTAGGATTCATCAATGTAGACGCTGCCCGGTAAAAACAGGATCTCCTGGGATGCTCCCTCACCGATGAGTGCTTTCTTTAAAACCGTAAATCTTTGATATGTGACGCCTTCAATAGTCACAGTATCTTCTTTTGAACAGACAGTATACATCTCATCATATCCGGCATTTACGGCTTCGTTGTACTCTCTGGCATTCTTTGCTGCCGCTTCTCTGTCAAGCTTTGTGCAGTGATTAAGATATATCAAAAACACGGCAGCGATCAGTATGATGAGAATGATCAGAACTTTAAAAAATATACTCTCTTTAAGCGGTTTCATTTTTATTCCTTTACTTCAGCCCCGTTCCCTGCCAGAGCTGTATCGGCCATCGTTTGTGTTTCTTCGTTAAGGATCATCATATCCTCTTTCGAAAGAGCCTTGAATTTCTTTACGGCCTTGACGGTTATGATTATCTCAAAGACAAAGAATACAACCAAAAAGATCGTATAGTGGGTACTCAGGCAAAAGTCATAAAATCCGTGAATGAGTACCGGTACAAATATGGCTTTTTTAAGGTTGCTCTTTGATCCCTGTGTATTGCCATGCACTTCCTCATATTTAGCCATGCCGTAGTAGCAGCCCATATATACTGCATCTATCACATGACCGGGTACTGAGAGAAGGCCTCTCATTATGGCTGTCTCTATACTGTCTCCCATTATGTAGAAGATGTTTTCCAGGGTTGCAAAGCCAAGGGATGAACATACTGCATATATGACACCGTCAAATGTATAGTTAAAGGCCTTGTTCTTCCATGTGCATTTCTTTAATACAAAGTACTTTCCGCCTTCTTCTATCAGGGCCGTTATTATGAAGTTATCGATCAGCTCATATATAAGGCTCTCTTCATAGGTGAATTCAAGTACAACTACGGAAAGGACCTGTTCTAGTATCATTGCGCTTATTGTCGTAAGGGCACCGAACCAGAAAAGCTTCCATAAAAGCTTTGACGGTTCCTTTTCGATCTTGTCGCCTTTATAGACCACGATAAAGAGTATGATGCTTGGAAGTATCGATAAAAGTGTTAGCATAATTTACCTCGTTTGTTTCATCCATTTGGATGTATTTTTGATCCTTTTTAGACCTCCTTTAAGTATATCAACAATATGTCTTACAAAAAAGCATTTAGAACACTTTGTTTATTGATTTTTATACCCTTTTATTATACTATATATTTGTAGCGAACATTTGTTCTGTGAGGTAGAGATATGAAAGGGCAGCTTTCACTGTTTCCCGAACCAAAAGATACACGACCTCCCATGAGAATCAACTGGAATCTGTGGCACGGATGTACAAAGATTAGTCCCGGATGTAAAAACTGCTATATGTACCGAAGGGATGAATCCATAGGCAAGGATCCTTCGATCCTTTACAGAACGGAAAACTTTGATCTTCCGGTAAGAATATTAAAGAGCGGACCAAACAGAGGTTTATACAAGGTCCCTGCTGGTTCTGAGATCGATACATGCTTTTCATCCGATTTCTTTCACAAAGATGCCGATAAATGGAGGGATGAGGCATGGGACATCATGAGGTCAAGAAGTGACTGTTCATTCTTTATGATCACCAAAAGGCCCGAGCGTATAGCGAATAATCTTCCCAAAGACTGGGATCTGGGATGGGACAATGTATTTATAGCCGTTACGTGTGAGAACCAGCAGATGGCCGATATACGTCTTCCCGTATATCTTTCTGTTCCCTTAAAGAAATATGCAGTAATGATAGAACCGATGCTCTCTTCTGTTGATCTTTTGCCTTACATTAAAGAGTTCAGATCAAAAGATGACCGGCCTCTTATCAGTCTTGTTTCTGTCGGAGGAGAATCGGGAAAAAATGCAAGAATATGCGATTATGAATGGGTTAAGTCCATACAGTCCCAGTGTGTCGATAATGATATATCCTTTATGTATCACCAGACGGGAGCAAAGCTTGTAAAAGATAACAGATTATATAACATACCACGCAAATATCAGCATTCGCAGGCTCACAGAGCGGGACTTGATCACAGGATATGATGATCTTATCTGGTATCAAAGGTCCTCGATAACATAAATTATCACTCGATAACATATTTTTTGTTACTATATACAAAATATGTTATTGATTGGAGGCCGTGATATGGATCACAAAAAGATATTCGGCATGGGTTTTAAAATAACAAAAATGAACGAAAAAGATCTTTCATCATATAAAAGCATGAAAATAAAAATCAACATCTGTTACACTTGATCTGATATGATGCATTTGCAAGGTTGAAATGTTTATTTCCCTTTTCACTCGCAAGAGTGTATAAATACTCCTCACTTCCCTTTAAAAGATCCCGGTTTGTCGGGATCTTTTGATTTTGGATCTTTTCTATGTTTCTTTTGATCTCTTTATCTTCAATACTGCAAGGATTACCGATGATACCAGAAACATACCGATAAATATAAGGTTTGATGCCACAAGACGATCATAATCCATTACCTGTCCGCTGTCCGGATCTATGATAACTCTGATCATCTTTCCATAGTACTTTTCAACTTCTGTTTTGTATCCGGAAAAAGAGGAATCATAAAAAGAGAGCAAAACAGTCATGTCCTGCTCCCCATTATAGATTTCATCTGTTGATCATGTTTAAATATCACCTATAAGCTCCTTCATCTCGGATGAGATCCGCTCAGACTCGAAATGATGAACATAGTGTCCGCAGTCAAGCTGTATCATCTTTCCGTTACTCGAAGCCTCAATGATCTGTTTGCAGGCTGATATGTAAGCCTCATCATTATTGCTGCTATCATCAAGATACTGCAATGTTGCCACATCTGGCAGCGGCATAGAGTTTATATCTTCACAAGCCTTTCTGATCCCGTCGTATTCACGCATCATGGTATCATTTCCCTGATTTTTGCATACCAGTGCAATATACTGCTCTTTTTCTGTATCAGACATATCGTCAAACTCACTGATACTCATTAATATCCTGTTAAGCCCGACAAATCTTACGACCTTGTTCAGGCCGTTTATCGTTTTTGAAGTCCCGCTCTCCTCCTTATCGGCAAGTCCCTTATAGTTTCCGAGTGTCATATCCAGACCTACTATCGCTTCAACCTCATCAGGATACTTCTGTGCCCAGAGAGTGGCTTCAAGTCCTGACAGTGAATGTGCACATAACACATACGGAGCTTTTATCCCGGCTTTTTCAAGTGCTTCTCTGTCCTGTCGAAGTATCGTATCAAAATCACGTTCTCCTTCGATCTCATCTGAAAAGCCATAACCGAATTTTTCAATGACCACGCATTTATACTCATCACTGAGTTTAGAATACAGCGGTTTGAAATCATATATCGGAGATTCGGTCCCCCATCCTGACATGAATACTATGGTATGGTCCCCGTTTCCTTCAACATAGATATTCATCCTGTGGCCGTCAACCTCAACAAACTCTCCTACAGGCTTTGAAAGTATCTCTTTGTCCTTGCTGCATCCTATAATGTTATAGATGGTCATAGCTAAAAGCATTGCAGCTATGAAGATGATCACTCCAAGTATCGTCTTTAATATAAACCTGAATATCTTTTTAATAATGCCTTTCATCTTTGCTGCTTTGCCTCATCTTTCGCGATCTTGTATCTGTCAAGATTGATGTTATATCTCTTTGCCAGCAGTAAAAGCTGCTCAGGCGTGGCATTGTATGCATTATTGCATGTAGCCACATCCGAAAAAAGTCCCGTCAGAAAACCTGTAAGCAGGTTTCTCGATATCAGTCTTTTTCTCAGCTTCTCGAAATCATAGTTCATATCCTCTTCCCTTACCATTTTTGATCCTCCTTTTAAACAATCCCTAATTGTTAAACGAACATCTCCGTTGTTAAGGTGAATATACAAAAACTTAAGATATAAAACAATGATTTGAAAGTAACAGGCAATTATTCGCTTATAAGATGTAAGTCTTGTTTGGTAAGATGCTAAAGGACAGATAGGATTTTCCACATTCGCATACTTCTGTGATCACTTTCTTATCAAAGGAATTGGAACACTTATAGAATCAGCCTTGTTAACACCACTATTAGAAATAACTCACCCAAACAAAAAACACCTGCAAATGAATGCAAGTGCCTTTCAGCCGAAATCAATTCGGCTTTCCCTGATAAATATGATAGCATACTCCCATAGTGAAATACAACATTCCAGCAATTACTACTGTTCATTGTTTTTCATGGATAAATACTTTTCTTTTAAATCATCCGGAACATCTAGATCCAGATCAATAAAATTCTCCATGATATAATCCTCTAATTGCTGTAACTCTTCGTTTTTATCCAGATCATCACCTAGAATATAAAGAGCTATCCCAAGTTCTTTTGCTCTTTTCTCTCTTCGTTCAGTAAACTTACGAGCCTCATCAGTAATCTTCAGTGGAGAAACATAAGGCTTTGTTGGTTTTGGTTTTTCAATTACTAACATAAGTTCACCTCCTCACATCTCGCTATAGACAATTCCGAATTTTCCTATCTGTTCTATCACACGGTTAAAATCTATCAACTTGTTTTTCCAATCCACAAGAGTTTTTCTTGCAGATAATAATTCATTCAATGACAACTGCCTTGTCTTTTCAATAATATATATCGCCCCATTGTTTCCAATAACTATCAAGATAGCTATATTGTCTGAATCTATAAAAGTTCTGACATCGCGTCTTGAAAAATACATGTTGCTTGGATGATTATGTATGACTAAAAAGGCATAGTCAGTACTCTTCATTTGTTGGATAAGCTGATCTATGTTTACACTCCTTGAATCACCTATTGCCGTGCCTATCGTCTCAAGCGTACTCAGATTGATCGCCCTGGCAATTTCTTTTGATTCATTTTTCTCTTTTGCAAATTCAAGAAGTTTTTGACATTGAAAATGAAGATATGCAATAAGTTCTCCATCATCAATAGTTTGGAATCTTAACTCTTTTAGATTCTCTATTGTCTCATCCGTTATTCTGTTTTCTTCCTTTATCGTATCTTCAAATACTCTGTACATATATACCTTTTAATATATTATAACACAAACCTACATTTTTATTCATACATTCAAATTTAGATTATCAGACTTGTATCGACAACTATTCCCTTGTCTTTCTATTCTTCCTGTATGTTTTGATAATGTCACTGACATCATCCTCTTTGTATCCGGCCTCTTTAGCCCAGGCAGCTGCTTCATTAAGGCTTTTTCTAAAATCATCCTCAGTGGGAATATCAATGGGTTTAAGTATGATAATGTCCCCCCAAGCATAAGCTGCCAGTTTGGATCCAGCTTCAATACCAAGCTTCTTTCTCATTTCAACAGGCAGAACTATCTGTCCCTTTGATGACACTGATAATATATCTATTGCCATATATTTACCTCCGCAAGAATGAACGTATTTCTTATTTCATAACATGTTAAAAATGAAAGTTTATCTGTGATCTTGTATCTTATAATCCAAGAATAATCCTTTATGTGTCCGATTTATATCCCTTTTGAGAATGACCGTTTTGCAGTTATGTAAACTTCTATTCTTTGAAAACATAGAAAAAGGATGCGTCCCAAACGCATCCTTGATAAACCATATATCAATACTTTTCTACCAATCCCGAAAAAACTCCATCGGCAGTAATAAATGTACATACAGATCAGATACTTACAGCTCCGTATATATCATCCCGTTCTTTCCCCTCTCGGACTTCATCAGGGATATACCTGTTACAGTCATCCTTCCCTTTGGAGGATCTGAAACAGGTATCATCTTATGATCTTTGTAGAAGGCTTTCCTTATAAGTGTTATATGAGGTGAAAACTTCTTTTTATCAAATGGTATACCGTTTTCAGCAAGTTCATGACGCAGGCGTTTTACATAGGAAGTCAATGAGGGATTATCGGATATCCCTGCCCAGAAGATATCTCCAAAGCTTCCTACACCGTCAAGTTCAAGCTCAAACGGAGTAAACTCTATCTGTTCCATAACATCTAATACTTCACCCGGATCTTTGTATTCCCCGATAAAAGCAAGAGTCAGATGAAGATTCTCATGTTTTGTATAATTTCCCTTAACCCCTGTCTTTCTTAGATCATCCTGAAGCTTTATAAGGGGATCAAGTATGCTTTTTTCAAATCTTATCGCTATGAACAGTCTCATATTAATTCTCGTGCTTCTTAATGAATTCCATGTTTTCCTTTTCTATCTCATTAAGCATATATTCGGTATTGAAATCCTCGGGTTCTATATATCCGTAGTACCAGGGTTTTGAATCAAAGTATGCCTGAAGCTCTTCATCGGAAAACTTCCTTCCGTGACGTGCGACTATCTCATTGCGGCCCCTTCTTAATTCCTCGCTGCTTAATCCGATCAGATCTTCTTCCGTAAGATATTTCTCTGCACTGTATGGGAAGATATAATTCTCATGTGCTTTTTTATCATATTCTTCTTCGACTTCTTCAAGCGATGAAAAGCCTCCAAACGTTACACGCCTTTGCATATATACAGGCATGTACTGATCATCCTTGTACTTTTCATCTGTCGTATCAACATCTATCGAATAGATACGAGATCCGCTGCATGATCTTAAGATACCCAGTTCATCAAGATCTTCCCACTCGGCATATATACCGCTGTTTTTAAGATTGGTCAAGAGTTCTTCATCTTCGTAAACATCGGAACCGGCATATCCGCCGGTACCCGTGACTTCAAATTTACCGTTCTCGTATGTGATCCCAACAAAGTAGACAAACTCACCGTCTCCGGTTAAAAATACCCATCCGTCGGAATAATATCCTATCCTTATTGTGTTAGCATATCCGTATATGAATGAGAATGTATAACATCCGTCCCCTGAAAGATATGAATCCTTTATCTCATATCTGTCGGAAAGCTTTACCTCATTATCATCATATTCATACATCGAATAGGCTATGGCAGCTTCATCAACAGTCTCATAGGTGAGCAGTTCCTTTTCACCGTCACCGTCAAAATCGGCTATCATATATCCCAGACAGCCCATCGGAACATCTTTTGTATCTGTCTCGTAATCATATCCGTATTCGCCCTCAACACCGCTTGTCGAATAATCGAATGACTTACCAGCTATAAGTGTTAAGGTCTTTCCAAACTCAGCATATGCCTCATCGGCGTTTTCCGCTCCCGGCATCATAGACTGGAGTTTTTCTGTAAGAGTTTCATCGGGCTTATCCTTATCTTCATCATCTGAATCTTTTTTCTTCTTCTTTTTGTCCCTGCTCTCCTCTTCTTCATACTCCTCTTCATCGTTTTTTGAAGAACATGCGCAAAAGGGAACAGCAAAGGCTATCAAAAGAAGATATAAAAGAAAGCCTGTTATTATCTTTTTAATCTTTGTGTTTCTTTTCATATCCATTCCCTCAGTCCAAAACCTTTTAAATAAACTCTTTATTTCCATGACCGGATCCTCTCTTTCTTTATCCCGCCTTAGCGGTCTGTTTCCTTACACTTATAGAGAGTGCGATCGATTTAAAAAAGTTGCAGTTAATCTGAAATATTTACATCAAATGAAAAGAAAAATATCTCAGTCAAAAGATTTCCTTCTTCATCAGTTTTTAGCGTCATCCTTGGATATTGTTTTGAGATTTCGTCATCTCCGCTAAAATGAATGCCCCAGTTTTGATCTCCAGGTAAATGAGTTATGGTTCCATTTTGGAATTCAACCGTCTCGTTTTCTTTAAGTTTTTCATATGCTCCCGGCATTATCTCGTTAAGATAATCCTCAAATTTCATGCCACCCTGATCGAATCTAAGTGCCCCCCATGGCTCGTCTTCTTCAAAATCCGGGCGCCATCTGAAATAAATCTCTTCGCCAATCTCATCCGAAACACCCGGTTCCTTGTATATCTCAAACCAGGCCATGTCATATGGAATGCTAAATATTGTTACATCTAATCTTCCGTCACTGAATTCTGCGGTGTGCCCCTGATACTTCCCATACTCGCATTCATCAAAGTATCTGATCTGATAAGCATCATATTGGGGCTTAGGATCTTCGAATTGCTTTTTAAAATGCAGATGTTCGCCTGTGTCATTTTTAGGGTTGCTTCCTCTCATCTGCCATATTATTTCTCTTGAGGATACCTCTCCGTTTACTTCTATGTCCTCAAAACTGACGTCGGATTGATCACCCCCACCACCTTTATAGAAATACCAGTATGTTATATGGTCATAGTTGTTCGCAAAGTACTCTTCCCGTTCTTCCCAATAGTTTACAGCATCTTCCTTGGTGATCTGTGTAATAGGTTTGTCGTAAACATAGATAGAATCCATGATCTCCTGTTCATCCACATATACATCAATGTATTCATGTTCATGTTTATTGCTGTTAACAACGCCAACAACTGTCGCAACACCAACTACTGTTGCGGTAGCTCCGATAGCGATCTTGGTCTTTAATGCCATGGCTGCTGTCTTTACAGCCTTTGTACCTGCCACTTTGCCGGCAGTCGTCACTGTTGCTGAGCCTGTAGCCATTGCCGAAGTAACACCTGCACCCATAGCAGGTATAGCTGCTTTCGCAGCAAATGCTTTTGCCTCGTAAGATAAGAGTAAGAGCATGAACGGTGAGAATGAGTAAAGCTTTACGCCCTGCTTCTTCTCGATATCTCCTACCGCTTCCTTTATCTTTGCCTTTGCTCTGTTAAGATGGGATTTGACTGTATTTACAGGTATCCCAAGCTCTTCTGCGATTTCATCCTGTTTCTGTTCGTTATAGTAAAACCCTATGACACAGGCTCTCTGAACATCTGTAAGATCATCGATAATCTGTCTTATCATCTTGATCTTTTCTTTATTATCAAAGATGTTCTCTGGAATGAACGATTCATCATCGGCAACTGTTTCAAAGAAATCCGTCTCATTTCCTTCATCGTCCGTCTTCTCATCGAGTAAAACATCCCTGTCCTTCTTTATATAAGCAAAGCATTTACGGTTTGCTATTGTTGATGCCCAGCTTAAGAAATCCTCTGATGACTTAAGCTGATCTATGTTTTTATATATCTCAACATATGTATCCTGAAGCATGTCCTGAGCGATATCCTCGTTTTTAACGATATGTATCACGCATGTATGCAGATATTTATAGCTTAGTTCATATACATCTGTAAATGCTTCATTATTATCTGTCCTTGCGAGTTCAATCTTTTCTATCAATTCCTGTGGTGTCTTCATATGTTTTTCCCATACTCCTGATATCAAGTCTGGATTCCCTGACTAAGATCATTCCGTCACCGCCTGTACCTCTGATCTCGATCTTCTGCCCTTTTCTTAAGAATACCGCATCCTTAACGGCCTGTTTGTTTTCAGAACGGACATGATATCTTTTGTCTTTCCTCGAGATGTCATATTCAACATGGTCGTCTTTTACATCTATCTTTTCTATTTTACCATTTATGTGCATATAAATCATTCTCCGTGAATCTGTTATTTTAATCTGATCTTTCCGCGCTCTCCCATCTCGATACCGGTAAACTCGGTCACATAATTGATCCTCCACTCTATATACTCCGTACCGTCATGCTTAAGTTTTAAAGGACCGTAGGAATAAGTCTGAGGCATGATACCGTCATCGGTATTGCAGGAAAGGGTAACTTCAACGTTGTAGAAATCACAGTACTTATACTCATCCTTGGGTGTGATGGTAAATAAGTAATAACCGTTCTCGGGATCGTTTTCCATTGCGGGTGTAAGATCAAAATACTTGTCAAAGTCATATTTTCCGATAGAGATCTCTTCTGTCTTTGGTATCCAAGCTTCCACATCCGATACATGATCATCAAGGTGGATCATGGGAACCTTTTCATCAACGGTTAAGGGGTTGATATATATCTTTTCTATCTGCATCTCTTTTTGTTCTTCGTCACTTAGTCCGTACCAGACTGCTCTGCCGAAACCTCTCTCGTTTATATCCACATATCCAAGGTCCTTAAACTGTGTTCCCAGATATCCCTGGATGATGGCCTGACAATCGGTAAACTTATATCCCATGTAGTTGCCGTTTGGTGATATCTCTACATGAAGGCCTGTATCGACCATATCAAAGTACTTATAAAACTCATCTTCCTTTATAACTATCTCTTCGGGTTCAGAGTTTTCACTATCACCGTAAGTATCCTGATAAGGATCTGTACCTTCGGGAGTGCAGCCGTTTAAATGAACACGTGCTGCTCCGATAAAGCAGGGACCTACCTCGATATAGTCCGCTGAGATGAAATTGTTGATAAAGCCGGAATATGATCCAGTTCCTTTTTCATCAAGAAAGATTGAAGCAAGTGCGCAGTCCCTTGTCTTTGAGAATCCGTCGTGAGCAAGCTTTGTTCCGTAGATTGTGACACATACATTTTCAAATGTTGCATTCTCATAGCCGCTTCTTGGAGCTATGACTATGTCATAACCGTCCGTATATCCTCTCTTTGGCTGCATGAGTATGTCAAAGTATGCATAGAACTCATCTTTTCCTATGATCACTCCTGCTTCTTCTCCGCAGTCTAAGCATATCCCGGATTCATCCGTATTCTCGTGCCAGCACTTTTCATCTTCGATAACAGGTTCATCAATAGCAGCTACTGCCATGCTCTTTGTTGTTTTGCCCCCTGCACATCCTGTAAGTGCGCTTAATCCTAATGCAACTATGATCGTATACTTCTTAAACTTATTCATCTTAAAATCCTCTCTTTCCTAAGTGAATCGTATGTTTTTTGTTCCTTACACTTATACAGAGAGAGTTAGTTTCAAAAAAGTTGCAGTTTATTTTATATTTTTTAAAAATTTTTTTGGGATATGTTTTTAGTAAAAGAACGACCACTTTATTTGACCGATGTGCTAATATATTTAATGGTGATATTTTAAACATTTACGTTAATAAGCAACCGTACAAAGGAGGATATATATCATGCAGATGGATCAGTTGCAAAAAGAGATGATCGCAGCAATGAAGGCTCACGACAAGGAAAGAAAGGATGCCATATCTTCTGTCATCCAGGCGATAAAAAAGATCGCCATCGATGAGGGACACCGTGACGATATAAGTGAGGAACTCGTTAACCGTGTGATACAAAAGGAACTTAAATCGGTTAAGGAACAGATCGATACCTGTCCTTCTGACAGAGAAGAGCTTAAGGCCGAGTATCAGCATCGTTACGACATCATCTCAGAATATGCTCCACAACTCTTAAGTGCTGAGGAGGTTGAGGCCATCCTTAAGGATAAGTTTGCGGATGTCATAGCTACAAAGAACAAAGGCCAGATAATGAAGACCGTTATGGCTGAACTTAAGGGTAAGGCTGACGGCAAAGTAATAAACGAAGTAGTCGCTAAGCTTTGTGAGTAGCATCTTATGAATAAGAACTTAAGCAGAGCAAAAAAGCTTATAATGATCCCGCTTGTTATCCTTGCGATAACCTTTGTCTGTCTGCTCCTTGCATCCATACTTGAGATCCCGGCAGGAAGGGGATTTATATACTCTGTCTGTGCACTGATAGGTGTGATGAGCATCTTTTTATCACCTCTTCCCTGCCTTTTAATGTCTTTACTTGGAATGATATTTGCCGCAAAGGCACTTAAGGAAGGTGAAAAGAAAGCAAAGATATACCTGATCATGGGACTAAGCCAGATCCTTATCTTTATACTGGTGCTTATCATTGCCATAGCCATGTTTATCGGAGGACAGAGTGTGTGATAAGTTTTAAATGGACAAACGGATATGACGAGGCTTTTAAGGATTTCTACCTTAAGACCGAAGAATACTACTCTTCTCTGGTTGGCGGTATCGATAACAGGAGATCCTTTGTTAAATACAATATCTCCGATGCCATCTCTCATGTGATCATCGCTTATGATGATGAAAAACCGATAGCATGTGCGGGTTTAAAGAGATACTCTAAGAGTGATGCCGAGATAAAGCGTGTCTGGGTGGAACCGGACTACAGGGGAAGGCATTTAGCCGGGGATATGATGAAGCTTATCGAGGAAAAGGCTTTAACCCTTGGCTTTAAGAGGACCGTTCTTCAGACCAGAAAGATCATGGAAGATGCGGTTCATCTTTACGAAAAGCTTGGGTATAAAAAAATCGATAACTATCCCCCTTATGATAAGCTTGACGGTGCGATATGCTTCGCAAAGGATCTTTAATGTGTTTCCTTTTTCTTATACAGGATCGTTATATAAACAGGTATATTTATGAAATGGATATTTTTTGATCTGGGTGCGACACTTGTCGATGAAAGAGAAGTTTACAAGAGCAGATGCGGCTATGCATGCGATAAAGCAGGTATCGGTCTGGACGAGTTTATGGACAGGGTCTATGAAAAAGCAAAAACAAGCCCTACTCCCATAAGGGATTCTGCTAAAGACTACGGTGTGGTTTTACCCGAATGGGATAACTCTCTTGAAAAGCTCTACGACGGTGTCTACGATGTGCTTGAAAGTCTTCATGGCAGGTACAGGCTCGGGATCATCGCAAACCAGACTTTGGGTACAAAGACAAGATTGGATGCCTGGGGTATAGGGCATTTTTTTGATGTTGTTGTGGCTTCAGCCGAAGCGGGATGCGCAAAGCCCGATATAAGGATCTTTGAGATGGCGCTTAATAAAGCAGACTGTGAAGCATCTGATGCTTTTATGGTCGGTGACAGGCTTGATAATGATATCATCCCGGCTAAAAAGCTCGGGATGAAAACTGTATGGGTTCGTCAGGCTTATGCCGTGTATCAGTCGATAGATGATGAGAATAAAAGACCCGATCACACCATTGACAGCATAAGTGAGCTTAAGGATCTTTTTTAATGTCGTTTCTCTTTAAGGGACAGTGATCATCAAAACAGACGTTTATATAGGGAAATGCTTTTTTGCATGTCGGATTTTATCAGATATGATCGCGGTATGAAAAGGTGTTTTTGTTTAATGTTTATACAGGGGAAATAAAGATATATGAAACTCTCAATAGTTAAAGCCAAAAAGTTTATAGGGAATGCACTGCTGTCTGTTATGACGGTTTCTTTTATCTTATCGTTATGTGGATGCGGCAGGGACAGCGCTAACGATAATGCAGCGGATAATACCGATGCGGATGCAAATGAGAATAAAGGATATTCCGTTATTGATGAAAACGGTGAGTATATAAGCCAGGATAAGGAAGTTGTGGGCTGTTACAGGCGTATCGGTGTGGCAGACAGCAATATGACATTTGAAGAGTTTAAAGATACACTTGATGAGGGAAAAAGAGGGTATCTGATCGCTAACGAGGATCACACGGCTTTCTTTGAACTTGACGGTGAAAAAACCTTCTATACCTTTGATAAAGCAAAGTTTTATCCGTCTGATGATACAGATAAGGAAAACGGATTTCCCTATACATATATAGGAGGAAGGCTCATTATCGATTTTGGCGACAATGTGACTCAGTATATGAAACTTTCGGATGAAGAGCTTGATTCTTATCTTAATGAGAGCAAATAGAATACGTCTGTTTTAAAACAGTCTTAAGGCGGCAGATTTTACGGTTCTGTCGCTAAGATCGTTTTCTTTTTTTGCTATCCGCTTTTTATGGACAGTCCTTTTGCAGTATATGTCCCCGCAAATCCTCCCCTGAAATATGTTTTCGCTGTTTTTTGTACCGATAGTCTGCGCTTATATAGCGACTTTTATCTGTACAGAGATTTGTTTGAAAGTCCCGCTGCTTTGTTTTCTTTTGGGGACTAAAACACCCCAAAAAGAAATGTGAGTGAAAGTTTATGAATTTAAAAGAGTGAGCTTATGAAAAAGACTTTGATCTATTACAAAGATGAATATATCGATCTTGCAAACAGGATACGCGATAACTATCTTGCCCACAACCATGAAGCAGATATCATCTGTGAAGATGAACAGGATGATGTGGAGTATGCCAGAGAAATGCAGTACGGCGAGGCCATTTTTATTGAGGATGAAAACACTGTCATCATTCATGACATAAAAACATGGTATACGAACAGATGCGATGTGGCGGAGATATTATATAAAGACTCTGTATAGACAGGTTATTGCCCGCCGGCAAATAAAACAGGGACAGCCTTCTGCCCCTGTGATTATTTGTATTCCTATGAATTCTCCAAATATGTAGAATTCTACACTTTTTGTGATTATAAGCATTTGTGTCAGTTTACATAATTAAGGAGGCAGAGATTTCTCTGCCCCCTTTTTCTTAAAGAATCAATGTGTCATATTGAGGATCATCATCTTCCTAAACACTTGATGTGTACTATCTGAAAATGATGTTATCAGTTGATCTTTACCTTTCCTCCGGTCTCGCCAAGAAAAACAATATATCCGTTTTCGGGTATCGGAATATCTCCCATGCCACCCTTCATAAACGTGCTGTATACCATCTCTCCGTACTTGTTATAGACAAAGACAGAGCTCTCAAGAGGTCTGTCGACCCTGATAGTCGTATTTGATACATCGCCGCTAAGTCTGTACCAGGCAGCCTCCTTGCTTACAAGATCGATCTCTTTTAACTCTGACGTAAGTACGGGTATCGCATCTAAATCAAGACATGCAAGACCTTTGTTCATTGTATCAAGGACATTGTAGCTGTTATTGTTTATCTTAACATCCTTTTTTAACCTAAAATCATACTGATCTCTCGAAGCATCCCCGGGTATTGTAAGAAAGCTGTGCGCTTCATCTTTTGATACGATCTTTTCAAGTGTATATGTCTGTTCGTTTCCCACAAAGATGTAACCGGGGATCTCATGAACAAGTTTGTATGAGAAGAAAGGAGTCTCATAAAATCCCGATGAATAACTGTTGTCATATACAGCATACTTCTTTCCTTCATTTGCCTCCCAGTTTTTTATCACGTCATCACTTATGCTGTTTTCATCAATCTTCTGTCCCATGTACATGCTTGCGGCACTTTTCCCGAGTCCGGTGATCATCTGAATTTCATCGCATTTAAGATATGTTTTTTTGTCCTTGTAATCTTCAAACGAGACAGTCTGACAATCCATTGTCAGATTACCGTAATCATCTATCTTTGCAAACTCACCGTCACCGATATATTTATATGTATATGTATCGCTTTTATACATACCGGTTACTTTAACATTCATGATACTGTCATCAAAGCTTATGTTCCAGATATCAACGGCGCCTGCGCCCTTTGAGACTGCATAGGATCCCTCGTATTTTGTGAAATCTTCATCGATCTCTTTAAACGTGACTTCAGATGCGGCAGGTTCTTTTACATCTATTCCTCTATCCTTTAGTACCACATCAAGAAGAGCCTCTGCCATGGCTGCATTATATGAGCTGCCACCGCCGCTTGACAAGACAGCCACGCTTATCTTCTCATCGGGTGCTACGATCAGCATCGCATGGTTATCCAGAGCATCTCCTCCCTTTCCCATGACATTCACGTTTGCTTCCCTGTACTTAAGTTCTTCGACATAATCCCATCCGAGAGCCGAATCGGCAGTATATATATCAGTATCCTTTCCTGCATCGTTCCAGCGTGTCTTCATCTCATCCTTAAGATCTTCGGATAAAAGTGTATTGTTTCCGGTATAGAATGTTGTACCAAAGAAGGCCGTATCCTTTGCGGTAGCATATATTCCGCCTGCACCTACTGCCTTTGTATGGATCATTCCGTATTCGATATTGCCCTTTCTGAATACGGGTGCGGTCTCATATTTATCGATCATGTTTAGCGCTGTGCCGGTATGAGAAACCCCCATCTTTTTTCCCATCACATCCGTGACATAATCGGTATAGGACATGCCGCTTACTCTCTCGACTATAAGCTCAAGAAGATCAAAGCCGTCATTGCAGTAGCATGCAAACTCTCCCGGATCGGCTTTAAGTCTCTGCTTTGAAAGCAGGCTTAAAAGATTGTCATGATGATACGGATCGTTGTCATCATAAAGGAATGTATCCTTAAAGGAGCTTCCCATCAGGCCTGATGTATGGTTCATTAACATCCTGACTGTTATATCCTTATATCTTTCATCAGCCATCGTAAACTCAGGTATATACTCTGTAACAGGTAAATCAGGATCAACCTTTCCTTCATCTGCCAGCATCATTACAGCCGCCGTCACATAGACCTTGCTGACGGAACCAACACAGTATACTCTCTCACCATCCTTAGCAGTCTGTTCACTTTCCTTTCCATCATTTACCTCTGCAGCATATGAATATCTGTCTGTCAGACCTATGGCTGACAGTACAGTTACTGTCACAAGTGCTATGATGATATGTTTAAAATATCTTAATCTCATTTTTCTCTCTCCTATTCCGTCATAAGCTCCGTGACTGAGATCTTCTTAATCCTTCTTGAACTGATGTAAGTGATAAAGAAGCAGTAGATGATAAGAAGGATATCAACGACTATGATAAGCGCTATGCTGTAGCCCATGTCAATTCCCAGTCCGTATAACCAGAAAGCCTTTGTAAGAAAGATCGCAAGGATCGAGGCAAAAACAGCTGCGGTCACGGTGATCGGCATGAACTTTACAGACATCTGGATCATCAGATCCTTTGATGAGTATCCCATGCTCTTCATTATCCCTAAAGCCTGTCTCTGTCTTCTTATATTTGAAACGGTAAGTATATAGAGGATAACACCGACTACGATCGCTATGAATATCAAAGCTCCTACGGAATAGCCCTTGATCTGAGTCGCTATGGGTTCCATCTGCGACTTTGTAAGATCCTGTAAGGATGAGATATTCTTGATAACAAATTTCCTGCTGTCACCCGTTATTACCTCATCGCCTATATATATGGCGTAATCAACATCAGTCACACCGTACTCGGATATGAGGATGGCCATCTTCTCATCTGCCACTTTGCGTATCATTGATTCAAGATCACCGCCGCTTTCAGAAGTGGCCTGTGAATCCCTAGCGCTGCTTCCGTACATTTCCCCTAAGGTATCCTCGAATTTCTTTCTGTCATAATCCTTATCAAGGTATACTTCCACACTGCCGGGTCTCGCATTCGGGTTAAGCCTTAGATAACCTTCTTTTGTCAGATACAGATTGTATCCGCTGTTCATCATCGAATTGACGATACCGCATATCACATAGGTCTTTTCGATGGAGTCATTATAAACCGTGATACTGTCACCGAGTCTGTATCCTTCCAACTTAGCCCTCTTTAATGAGATCATGATCTCATTGTCATGTTCGGGATATCTCCCTTCTGTTGTAAAGATGTTTTCGGAATCGTTAAAGTCTTCAAATACGATCGCCGTTCCGTCCTCAGCGGAGTTTTTTACTTTTATGTAGGGATATCCGTAATTTAACAAAACCTTTCTGACACCATCAAGCTGACTTATTTCATCCGCGAAATCTTTAGCATCCACGCCGTTCATAAGCTCGATCTGAGTCTCAACAATATCACATCCCATTAAGGATACAAGGCCGTTCACTCCCGTCTTAAAGAAATCAAGCATCTGTACCGCAAAGACCAGTGCCGCTCCGGCTATGATGATACATATCCCGGTCCCTATACCGGATCTGTAATTGATAAAGAAATCCTTTAGTGCAAGTTTTATATTTATATTTCCGCTGTGCTTTTCAAGCGGAAGGATATTTTTGCCGAAATGATGTGTCTGTATCCCTTTTCTGAAAGCGATGACAGGCGGGAATTTCTTAACCGCTCCTGCCTTTAAAAGAGCAAATCCCGTTATTATCATCGTAACGATCACAGCGATAACGATATCGCCAAAGACTGTCGTCATCCCGTGATATCTTCTGCCCATCATGGTCCCTACTATGCTGTTCATTACGGGAGTGAACAGTATGGATGCGATACAGCCGAGAAGCGAACCGCTCCCTCCGGAAAACACATATTCATACAGATATGATAATGATATCTCTTTTGATCTGTATCCGAGTGCTTCCAGTACCCCGATCTGCTGCATCTGATCCTCGATATCATTGGTTATCTTTCTTCTTATCAGAAAGGTCGCCGCAACAAGAGTAACTATTGAAAGAAACGAGCTTAAGACGATAAAGATACTTAAAAAGCTGATCTCGATCAGTTTTTCACCTTCCTTGTAATATGCAAAGCAGTATGAACTGATATTCTCTCCGGTTGCCTCAGTGCATTTCTCATAGTACTGTGACCGATCCCATTTATCATCGGCATTAAATGACAGACATACTCTCTCATTATAGTTGTAGGATAAAAGTTCATAGTCCTCATCGGAAACGATAAGCTTGTATCCGTGTCCCGAACTTGAAAGGAGGCCTGCCTCATAAAACCCTGCAACCGTAAAAGGATAATCCCTTCCTGCGCTCACAAGCGTAAACGTATCTCCTATATTATATTTAAGCGTTACGCTAAACGGTGTCGGAAGCCATATGGGATGTTTCAGTGCTGCTATCTCGGATTCACTCATCGACTCAGTCTTAACAAAATCCTCGATCTGCCTTTCTGTCTTTTCGGTACAAAGATACATGTTGTAGGCGATCGTTTCGCCGTTTTTATCTCGCACAACTCCCGTGCCTGTCATTCCGTCTAACATCCTGTTTTTCTTTACATCGCTTACATTGGGATCATCCGTGAGTAAACCTAAGTACTCGTCCCTGTATTTTTCCCCGGTTATTACGATCATGTTGGTGACACATCCGGTACGATCAAAGCTTTCATCAAATGCGGTGTTCATCTTTGTCGCACCTGTGACCACTCCTCCCATGAGAAAGACAGTGATGAATGTTAGGAAAATGATCGCGATCACTTCTTTTTTGTTCTTCTTTATATTGAATAATGATAATCTGAATATCTTCATTACATTTACCTCTAAACCCTGCCTCAGCTTATTTTTCGTCTTCGTGACTGAGGCTAATTGCAGAAATCTTTTTCTGCGCTTCTACCATCCCATCTCGTCTAAAAACTTCTGAAGATCGCTCCTTCGCTGCTTTATATCATCAGTTCCGTAGACGGGCATCTCATACTCCCCGACTATTCCTCCGTCACGTAAGAATATAACTCTCGTTGCTCTTAGCGCTGTCTTAAGATCATGCGTTACCATCACTATCGACTGGCCGTTTTTATGGATATCAGAAAATATGTCAAGTACATCCTTGCTTGAAGCCGAATTTAGCTGTCCTGTAGGCTCATCCGCAAAAAGAATTGTGGGATCGTTTATTATCGCTCTTACTATACCTACTCGCTGAGCCTCTCCTCCCGATAACTGGTTTGGATATTTCTTCATATCCTCATCGCTAAGTCCTACCTTTCTTAAAAGGTCCTTGGCTTTGCTAACAAGCTCAGGTGAATTTTTCTGAACTATAAGAGCGCCTGTTAAGACGTTATCTAAAACCGTCTGATTCTCTAAAAGATATACACTCTGGAAAACAAATCCGCAGTTGCCTCTTCTAAAGACTGCCAGCTCGTCATTGGAAAGATTTTGGATCTCTCTCCCGTCAAACTTAACCTTTCCCATCGTAGGCTTATCCATTCCCGAAAGAGCATAGAGTAGAGTTGACTTTCCGGAACCCGATGCTCCCATGATGACCGTGAAGTCTCCCTTTCTTATCTCCATATCTAAATTCTTTATCACATGCTGCTGCATTCCGCCGTTTGAAAATGATTTACAGAGCTTTTCTGTTTGCAAAATAGAAGAAACCATATATACTACTTCCTTTCATAATCTGTCATCTTATGAAATCAGTATATATGGTTTCTTTTGATACTTCCTTGTCGAAGTATTATTAAATTCTTATCAAATTCTTAACAGAGAGGAATGAGCAGTGTGATGATAAGTCCGTCCCCATTACTCTCGGGAAGCATCTCTCCGTTCATCTTTTCCATTAACATCTTTGCTATATACAGTCCAAGTCCGCTTCCGTCTTTTGAACTCTTTTCCCAGTCCCTGCCGCGATAGAACTTGTTAGCGATTAAACTCAGTTCATCTTCGGGAACTCCCGGTCCGTGATCGTGTATGCGCATCTGCAAAAATTCTTCTTCTATCCTGTAATCGATATCGATCCTCGTCCCTGCATACTTATATGAATTAGAAATGATGTTTCCAATAACCTGGCTCATTCGCCTTAAATCTATGCGTATAAGAACATCCGGTATAGGTGATGATACGACAAGGTTTTTATCGTCATACTTTTTAACAATATCGGTAAGCACCTTTGTTTCTTCATCACTCAAGCTTACCTTGAATTCACCAAGATCATCGAGTACTGATGAGAAAAGGTCGCTGACTAAAACATCTATCTGGTCTGCTTTTTTATATATGTTGTCAAGCTTCTCTTTAATATCCCCTGTGTTTTCGTTCTTTTCATCTGCCGCTTCAAGCTTTGCCTTTAAAAGCTCGGTAGTAAGTTTTATCCCTGTTATGGGAGTCTTTAAGTCATGGCTTAATGATGCCACGAGCTCTCTTTCCTTCTTTTGAAGGGCTATCTCTCTTTTTCTTGATTCGGAAAGTTCCTCCCTCATTATATCGAAGCTCTCGCTGAATGCCCCGAACATGTTTCCCTTATCCATCATGAGGGGTTCGTCAAGATTGCCTTCTGCTATCTTGCCCGCAAAGCTCTTCATGTTCTTAAAAGGAATGATTATGCTCTTATCAATATATCTTCCGTATAAAAACGCAAGAAGAAACAGACCTAATCCCAGGATCAAAAGACCAATGATAAGTCTTAACCTGATAAGCTTAAAGAATCCCAGTCCGTCATCTGCCATGATAACGTATCCGACCGATTTTTCATTAACGGTAAGGCATGCATACGGATAGCGGTTCTTTATCGCATTCTCAACAGAGACGGTTTCGATTCTTTCATCCGACAGATTCGTTTCATAGAGAATTTCATTATTTAAATCTATTACCGTAAAGACAACACCGTAATCGGTACTGTCGAGTGCGTTAAGATCATACCAGTTATCTTCGACATCTCTTGCAATGTCATTCAGTTTTAATACATCTTCATCTCTTGAGTTTGTCTCGTAACCCTTTTTACCTGTTACTACCGCTACTATGATCACAGCGGTAAAGTATAAGACAAAGAGTACGATGACAAACCTACTGTAGTTTTTCATAGCTTTCTATTATATATCCGACTCCCCAGATAGTCTTTATGACCTTTGGATCTTTGGGATCATCCTCTATCTTTTCTCTTAAATGCCTGATATGGACCGCAAGGGTGCCTTCTCCGATGAATTCATCATCCCATACATTCTTTAAGAGCTCATCCTTGGTAACTACTCTTCCGCAGTTTAGGATAAGATAGAAAAGCAGCTTGTACTCCATTGCCTTTAAGCTTATCTGTTCATTCTCACTTTTAAGCTTATGGGTCCCTGTATCAAGGCATATCTTATCCGTAAGCTTTATGATATCGCCCTCTGTTATACCTGATTCCTGTTCACCGGAATCATCCTTATTTGATGCAAGTGCCATCTCCTTTGCCTTTTCGTATCTGGAAAGAATGGTCTTTACCTTTGCTAGCAGGATACTTAATGTATAAGGCTTTTTAATGTAATCATCTCCGCCTATGTTAAGAGCGATCAGTACATCATCATCACTGGTCCTTGCACTGATAAACAGGATTGGCATGTCATAGTTTTCTCTTACCTTCTTGCAAAGATCAAAGCCCGATCTTTCACCGAGATTGATATCAAGCAAAAGAAGAGATACTGTGTTAACTTCAAGGAATGAGACAGCCTCATCATAACCTGTAACATATGCCGTCTTCACATCAAACATGTTGAAGTACTCTGCCGTAGACTGAGCTATGACATCATCATCGTCTATAATTAAAACCTTGTACTGTTCCATATGAGGATCGCCTTTCAAACTTTATATATACAGATTATGCAATATTTAAAAAAACTTATCAATCCATTTGTTGGACCAGAGCAAAGCATCTGCTTGGTAAGGTTTGGGTTATATTTTATAAAGACACCATATAGATAATTCACGACCCGCTGTAAGTAAAAAATAAAGTGCATCAAATGTGTCTTCAGAACTCGCACAAAACAAGTCCTACAAATTAAGTATTCGTAGGACTTCAATAATGTACTGCTTTAAAACATTATTTGCCTCAACTACTTTGCCATATCTCAAGGACGGCTGACAAAAATATTTATCTCTCCGCTGTATGCGTTCTCTATTATGTTTCCGTTGTTTTGATTTATAGAATTCAATCATACAAATAAAAAGAGCCTGTTTGAACAGACTCTTTAACCGGTTTCACCGTTGCAACTTTTCTTTTTACTTCTTGCCCTATCACAATATCACATATTGTTGTCCCCTGAGTGCTCCACTTTTGTTTTATTGATGAACTCTTTCATCATCTCAACAATCTGTCCTGACTGGCTCACTCCTGCCATATCACATGCTTCCTTGAATTCATCTGCTACCTCCTTGCGCATCTTGAAGCTCTTTGCAATATAGTTGTTCTTTTCGTTCCATCGATCTTGCGGTCTCTTCTTCTCTTCCATCTCATTTCTCCTTTCGTAATTCACATACGTTCAATGCAAGTAATATGCTTAACAGGATAAATACCGAAACATTCAACTAGGTAATCCCTGATATTATTGTTGTCACAATCAGCGATATTAATAGTGCGATTTGAACATAAATGATCTTTTTATTTTTCATAGCATATCTTCATCAGATGGCTTATAATCAAAAGTGGTTGGTGGCTAGCCACCCGACTCTTTTGATTTGAAACGCTTATTTAAAGATATTTACTAGACGGGCTATCATTGATGCTATCAGGCTTATCACTGTCAGCCACCACAGTATTCTCTTTTTTAAGCGTTTCACTTTTTCTTTTTAACCATCTGTTTTCCTCTTCTCTGATATTATAGCATCATACGGCGCCCCTACCGTCTTAAACACATATGGAGCATATGAGGCTCATAACCACAATATGCTCCATAAGTATCATTTCTTTTATGACTTCTTTCATAATAGAACTAGCTTTACTGTTCCTAAAGAGTGCTATCAATCTTGCGTACAATTCTCATATATCTCTCCATCAGATCCGACTGCACCATAACGTCATGCTCGGTGAGTCCTATCTTATATGCAAAATCAAAAACGAACTCCTTTTCCTTCGCATCATAAGAACCATCTGCGTACAGCAGGCCAAGGACCCCGTTAAAAACTATTTTTTTATGTCTGGGCTCAGACTCAGAGAAAACCTTTATCACTCTGTCAAAATTAACAACTTTATTGACGTTGAAAAAGGCGATACCCATCTCCTTGCAATACTCTTCTATCATTTCAAATTCAGTTGCTTCCACAATATTGTTTGCACTTGCCGCATGAACACATAAACCCAAAAAGACTTCTTTTTCTTCGGGTGTTAATTCTTTTAGAAACATATGCCTTCCTCCTTTATGCTGTTCTTTACAGATTATCTCGATTGTTCGATCAACTTATATACTCCCTGAAATTCTTATGGTACTCCCTCTTTGTTATATCTTAATAACATTATATCATCCAACTGTAATATTTTATATCGCTAAATCACTTAAAAAATCTGGTAAAAGGTTTAACTGATCACTCTTTACCGGCTTTTAGTTATAGTATATGATTTCAGCCGATGCGTTTTGCACCGGCTGCTTATATTAATACTTAGATATCTCTTAACAGTGATAATGTTAAAAGCACACTTAGCTTAATCGTTATTAAAAAATATGATCACTTTAGTTCGATCCCTTGAAACATAAAACTCACTGCATATGCCTGTGCATAGTTTTTATCAGTAGCATTTGGATCGGGATTAGCCATCAATGTCTCCTGATAGGTATCATCCGGACGTGACCCGCCATAGAATTCATATAAAACATGAACGGATACATTTGTTAACTGTATTTCTTTATCTCCGAGAGACATAATGAAATCTTCAGGGAACCAATCAGTGATGTCCTTATCCAGGGTCTCGCGATTGTCTGTAAATATTGTTTCTTCATCATGAGCTTTTGATTCCATGATGAACTGTTTGATCTCTTCATCGTGTGGTGCCAGATATGTATCATAGATACCATAGTCATTTTCATAACCGAGTTCCATAGCCTCTTCATAAGAGACTCCCTGATCCATTAAATAGACTCTTCCGCGTTGATTTATATCAAAGTCGCACGGAAACCCGAAATCTCTGACAACCAGGAAATAATAATCCCAGTCTGGTCTTGCATCAGCAGTATCCTCAGCTTCTTCTGTATCCTCTAGGATATCTTCATCTTTTATGATCACGCTCTCTCCTGCATTAAGCAAGAGCTGTTTTTCCAGATCCTTGCCATAATTAACTGCAACCGTACCATCGGTAACACTGATCGTGGAAGTATTGTCTTCACTGATATACGAAACATCAAACGTGGTACCACGCACACTTAGTGTTGCATTTTGCGTAGTTACTTCGAAATATGAGTCCGCGTTTAATTTGTTTTCAATCTCAAATATTGCTTCTCCGTAAAGAAGATCTACGGTTACTTTACCGCTCTCATCGGTACCTGTAGCATTTATGGAAAGCTTTGTGTTTTCTTTAACACCCAAGTGTTTATCATTATCAACATTTAATGCAGCAAAGGAATCACGCATTGTTTCTACAGTATCTAAAGGCTTAAGCATTATTCCTTTGTATGGTTCTACATCTTTGTCCTGTCTTGTTAAAGCTACTGTACCATCATATTCCTCAAGTTTTACGGAACGATAGCGAGGCTTAAAAAGCATATATGCACACACTATGATAATACTTAGTAAAACCACTGTTGATATGATGATCAGAAGTTTCTTATGACTTTTCATTTTTTGCTCCATATCGTAAGCATTTATTTATAAAGACACAAACATCTATTGTTCTATGTATAATGCGGGACGTACTCCTATTATGGCTAGTTCCACTTGACGGTCGCAGTTAAAGCCCATACCACCACATGCTGAAACAATGCACGCATGACCCCAAAGTGAACCCGGAGAGCGTAACCACATCCATGCACCCTCTTTTCCTATAAGATCAAATCTATAACTCTTTTCTGAAATTTCCCCTTCATTGATCGTCGTCTGATCGAAATGTGTCCAGTATACACCGTTATTCTTCGCATACTCAGTTGGTGGTGTGACCGTTGCAGGACCAAATGCATGCAGATAGTTATTATCCACTTCTTCGAATGAGTAATGGTCTAGCATTTCGTCCGCACTGAGAATAAATATCTGATCTGTGGTCATAATTCCAGCAGGACGACTGTTGTTTCTATTAGCGGGAGTTGAGATAGATGCACTACGGATACTCCCCTGTTCGTCTGCCGTAAATGCCTTATTCATAAAATCGTCGTTAAGCCATTTACGCAGTGTACATGTCTCCCAGGTTATATCTTTTGATTGCACCTCATTATACGGCTTTGCATCGAGAACATAACGGCTTACCAGAAGTGTTCCGTTACTGTCGGAATTAAATACTTCCCATTCGATGGGTTCAGGACCGTTAGTAAGATCACCGTCCTGCTCATAGGCTCCAAAGACGATATATCCGTTTTCCTCATGCGGAAGAATGTCATCACGATCCGTCCATGCACGATTCTCATCCCAGACTTCTTCCTGTTCAGTTAGATCTGATGATACACCGTCCTCGCCGCCATTACTGCCATCTTGTGAATAAGGTATAAGCGTTTCAGTACCGTTTTCTTTCTTTACTGTATAGATCTGATCGTCTTTTATCACTACAGATTCACCGGCATTTACATCGATGCTGATATCACATGCCTTGACATTGACTATTCCCTCTGTGACATCCACCCTTGTCGAAAGATCATCTTTATCATATGTCACCTTAAAGGTTGTACCTCTGACACCGCAGATCGCATTCGGTGTCTCGACTTCAAAATCCGAATCCACCGGAAGCTTCTCATCTATCGTGATCAGGGTGGAACCATATTCAAGGCGAATTGTGACCTTGCCACTGTTTTCGTTGCCTGTCGCATTTATGGAAAGCTTGGTATTTTCCTCTACACCCAGATGTTTATCATTATCGACATTTAATGCCGCAAAGGAATCCTGCATTGTTTCTACAGTATCTAGCGGTTTGAGCATTATTCCTTTGTAGGGTTCTACATCTTTGTCCTGTCTTGTTAAAGCTACCGTACCATTATATTCCTCGAGTTTAACGGAACGATACCTGGGCTTAAAAAGCAAGTATGCACACACTATGATAAGACATAGTAAAACCACTGTTGATGTGATGATCAAAAGCTTCTTATGATTTTTCATTGTTTCGGTATTCATATGCCTAATATCTCTTTTTTCTTGATCTCGTAGTCTTCTTCAGTGATGATACCGTCATCAAGCAGTTCTTTGAGTTCACGAAGCTGGCTTGAGTAATCATCTGTTATATTCGGCATATCTGTTTCTATTGCAGGGATTTCTTCTACTCGGTGATATTCCTCACGGTGGTATTCCTCTTTAGTTTCGGGAATGTAGAACTTATCCTGATTTGTTACCCAGTATGATATAAGTGTTATACCTGTATCAAAACACAGATTCAAAAGTAAGCCTGTTATCCCACTTAAGGTTGTCAGATCACTGGATTTGTTTACAAGGGCTGATATGAACAGTATTAATGCGATAGCGGCTACCACTATCCACATGTTGGCAACGCCTGAGCTTATCCTACCGTTTTCATATGCTTTTAATTCGATTTTAAGGATGCTAAAGCATATCAGCCATAAGGTCGATAAGATTATCGCATTGGAATATTCACTCTTTTGATAACCATGTTTCGATAGGAATGATACAGAGATTCCCATAACCACAAATCCTATTGCAGAGAGTATGAGCATAAATTTGGTCACTCCCTTTATCATTAAAGGCATATTGTACCTGAACGCCTTCCAGTACCTGTAGTAGATCCAAAAAGCTAACGCCAAAACCCCTAATACCATGAGCAGCCCCATAAAGATAGTCCCTAACGGTATCCTGGTCATACTTGCCGTTAATAAGACCTGGACAATGACCAAAAGGCAGTTGATGCCAAAAAGGCACATCATCGCTGTCAGTATTCCATATGTAATATTTCCCAGCTGAGTACGGTTCTCTCTCATAAATTACCTCCATCATTCCTTCCCGTGTTTAAGATCTGTCTGTACACTTGCAACTATTCATATGTCCATTATACCATCAATGCTTTTGGAATCATAAAGGATTCATTATTCGATCCTTTTTTCATCGGCGTAACAGGTACAGGATCTTGATCATACATAATAAAATTCATTCGTATCTACGCAATAGCAACATAACTTGCCGCCTCTGTCTCTGTGACCGCAGCCGCAGTCTATATCCATGTAATATGGAGTAACATAAGCATTACTGCTCCTGTCTTCATTTATATTAAAAGTACATACATGACCGCAGACAATGTAATGATCGAGCAGATCAAGAGATTCCTGAGTCAGAAAATGCAGATCACTTCCTACAAGGAAATGAAAATCATCCTGTTCATAGCCTGATTCGATAGATTTTGCAATATCCACCATACCGTCAGGTGTCATGATCACACAGTTATGGTCTATGCCGGTATGTGTAAGGATCATCTCCCCGTAAAAAGGACTGTTCATATAGCTGTATAGAGGAAGATTCTTTATATATTCTAAAAGTTCTTGCTGTTCTTCTTTGCTTAAAGAATCGATCTGTTTACGTGTGGCAACTCCTCCCCAGTAGTCCCACGTACTTCCTTCCAGTCTGCCTTCAAGATACATCTGTGCAAACAGCTCATGATTGCCTTTTATCATTAGAGCGTTTCCGGTGGATTCATACTGCCTAATAAGTGATAATACTTCAAGCGGTTTATCATTCCTATCGAGAGCATCTCCGATAACGACCAGAAAGTCTTTATCTTTATTGAATTGTATTTTCTTTAACATGGTTAAAAAACTGTCGTAATCACCATGTATATCCGCCATCAGATAATTCAATTACTTATATGCCTCCGTATCTTTGCTGTTAATATAATGGAGCATATGCGTTTTATAACGATATGCTCCGTACTGACCACTTATCTTTCTGCTTCTTTCCCTTAAAGAAAGTTTGCATAAAGCTTATTCTCATACTTTTACTTCGTGACACTTGTGTCATGGTGTTGAAACCCGTATATTTACTAACTTTGTTGAAGATTGGCCGATCTGACTTTTGAGATAAGATTTATACAAAAAACCTCAAAAACAGCATTTTGACCAATTGAGTCATTTATGTTTCATACTCATTTTTATGATACATGAAACACTTGATACCTACCTGATTGAAATAATGTTGCCCTCAACTATCACTTTATCACTCAAGAATCTCAAGGCTTCATCAAGTCTCTCATATGAAGCATCACCCAGACGATTAAATCCAAGTTGATTTACTAACGCTCTATATAACCCCTCTTTTTCTGCTCTGACATTCTGTTTTAATAAGATCATCAGTCCGGCTGCCAGTTCTTCAGGAGCGATGTATTTTATCTCTCGTTTGTCTCCGGGAACTCGAAGCGTATATGAATCCTGATCAGCCTTGTAGATAAATCCTCTTTTTCTGATCATTCCCAAACCTCTACAACTCCGCATATCATATTCATATTCATCCCTAACAACACTTGAGACCATCTTTCTGTTGTACGCAAAACAGATTCGTTTCAAGAGATACTCTTCTGATACAGGCGCTTCAACATCAACTATTTCTTTTATAAGTCTCACTCTCGAACGATATGCATTCCTCCATATACTGTATATATCAGCCTCCTTAAACTCTGGAAAAGCAAGATGCTTGGGAGCTATGGTTTGCTCAAACTCAATTTCTTCTTCCTCTTCATCCTGAGGTTCTTCTTTCTTTTCATACGGTCCAAGATGGATTGCTTCAGTTGCTGCCTTTAACAGCCTTTCTTTCTCTACAGTGGTATTTCTGAACCAGTCAGTAGACCATATACGATAAAATCTCCATCCCATTCTCTCCAGAATCTCCTGACGGAGTCTGTCACGATCTCTGGCGTTCTTTGATGAATGATATGTTGCACCATCACACTCAATAGCTAATACATAATCGGAACTATCAGGTTTCTTAAGACCAATATCAATCCTAAACCCGCTACAACCAACCTGCATATCAACAGTAAATCCATGCTCTCTTAAGAAATCACATACATCCATTTCAAACTCTGAATCAAACTGTTCAAAAGGATTAACGGATATTGTTCTTTCTAAAGCAATATCTCCATTTTCCGCATAGTCCAGATATTCTCTAAGAAGACGTGCACCCTCTGCAGATGTACGAGAAAGATCTATATCCGTACAATGCATTGATGATACAAGCTGTACATTGTCTTTTGCTCTTGTAACCGCAACATTTAATCTTCGTTCACCGCCGACACGATTCAAAGGTCCGAAATTATGTAAGAGTCTACCTTGTTCATCCATTCCATAGGCAACACTGAAAATAATGGTATCTCTCTCATCACCCTGTACAGTTTCCAGATTCTTGATAAAGAACGGCTCCTTTTTATCATCATCACGTTTAAAGAACCACTCTTTTGAAGAATCAGCCTGTCTTCTCTTTGAAAGAAGCCTATCGATAAGATCTTGCTGTGCAACACTGAACGCTACTACACCCAGACTTCTATTGGGATATGTATCAATATTCTTATAGATCAGATCTACAATGTATTCTGCTTCTTTTCTGTTAGTATGACTCTTTCTGTCAAACAGACCATCAACATGATAATAATCGACACCCACACCATTTCTGTCTGTTGTAGACGAAGGGAATGTCACTAATGAATTATCATAAAAATTCCTGTTAGAGAATGTGATAAGCTGTTCAAACTTACTGCGGTAATGCCACCTGAGCCTAAGCTGTGGCAAAGTAGTCGAGCACAGATCAAGAATAGACTCAAAATCTGTAACATCTCCAGTCTCTTCATCATTATCATCAATATCAACTGATGAACTGAAGAAGTTGCTCGGAGGCATCTGTTTTGAATCACCTACTACAATAAGCTGTTTTGCTCTATAAATAGCACCAATAGCATCCTGCGGGAATATCTGTGATGCTTCATCAAATACTACGGTATCAAAAGTTATACTGTTTTCACTTAAGAATGTACTTACACTAAGCGGAGACATAAGAAAGCATGGCTTTATAAGCTGAACCAGATCTCCTGTCTCTTCTAAAAGCTTTCTTATACTCTTTTGTTTACGCTTCTTCTCCCCTTCTCTTAACAAGATGGATACTGCACTTCCACCGGCCATCATATCAAGCGAAGGTCTTTTAGCAGATAGTTCTGCTTTGATCTGGGCTTTACTAATCTCAAACTGCAGTCTGTCTTTTTGAGCAAACTGCTCAACAATCTTATCCTGTGATATACGTGTAAAACCAGCTATTACAGGCTTCTCATATATATCATGATTAATCCACTGTTTAAAGAACAGTCTCTGATAAGAGTCTGCAATCTGATCTTTACTAACATTATTCTCTATTGCACAGTCTACAAATGACAGTAGATCTCTCTCTTCAAGCTGTTTGAGTAATGTATAGAATCTCACCCAGTTTTCAACTTTATCTATTGAGTTCATGCATCGTTGTATCTTTGCAGATAATTCATACAATGACATGTTTTCAAACTCAACACTACTATCAAAGTCTTTCTGTAGATCCAAAAGCGGCTGTTTGAATGTATTGATCGATCCTGCCAGGATATTAGCATGTTCACCAAATCTTGCTTTAGCCAAATCAAACTCATCATCAGACATGCTTGCGATCCTTCCTGCTGTCAGGTCATTATCAAAGCATGTTTTCACTATATCAAGTTCTGTGTTTAATCTAGCCCAGTCTGTATCGACAGATATTTTATCTTGATCCAACAATCCTTGAATGTTCTTCTTCTCTTCATCAAAACGATTCATGAAATCCTGATAGTCAGAAAGGCCTTTCATATACTCTGTAGCTGTATCATAGTTAGGCTTTTTCCCTGTTTTAGATGCCAGTCTGATATCAGAGATCATACTCTTATACTCAGCATTGAAAAGTCTTGAGAAACTACCTGAATACAGTTTTGTCATCTTGTTATAGTAGTCCTGACCGTCTATCTTATATACGCTTTCTTCAAAGATATCATTAAGGTATTCTCTTATAGTTATTACATGATCACTTAACTCCTTAAGATTCTTTGTTGAGTTAAGTGTGATGTTTACCTTTTCTTTTGTCAGCATACTAGGTTTCAAAAACTCTGTAGCTGACAAAACATTCAACATCTGAATATATCTATCCGCACCAAACAGAGTATCCAAATCCAATGAATAATCTTCTTTGCATGCTTTTGCCTTTGGTATGAAATCATCAAGACCGTTAATAACTATCTGAAGATCCTGTTTAAGCTTGTTTTGTGCCTCATATGAACCATTCTGACTCTTATATCCGTACCATTCATTTTTCTTGTAATCTTCACCTATAGTAGGGATATAATCTTCATATTGGCTTAAGAGATTTACAGCTTCATTAAGATAAGTCTCATCCTTTTTTGCAATATCATTTATAGGAAGATCAATCTCCGGAGCCTGTCTATGAGCAGAGTGAGCCTCATAGAGTTGATATAATGATTTGTTTATGCCGGGAATTGGTTTATGTAGTTCTTCAGCATAATCATCAAGTTGCTTTTGAAGTTTAGCTTTAGTCTGTACTTCTGCATCAGCTCTGGCAGATACAACACTTCTATCTGCTCTTAAAGTTTTGCATAGTTCGGCTATTACTTCTTTCTTACTAGATTTGTAACTGTGAAGTTCCAGACAGAACTCTTCAAGTCCTGCCTGTTTCAATTTATCATATACAACAGAAAGTGCTGCAAGCTTCTCTGATACGAACAGTACTCTCTTTCCATCATGCAAACACTCCGCAATAATATTTGTGATTGTCTGGCTCTTACCTGTACCGGGAGGTCCCTGCAGTACAAAACTCTTTCCGGATTTAGCCATTTCGATTGCGTCTATCTGGCTGGAGTCTGCATCTACAACAGTATGAAGATCTATTATCTCATTCTCAACCAGTTCAACATTATCGATCTGTGTCGATTCAGGATTCTCGATACTTTCTCCCAAAAGAATACGAACATTGTCATTTTGAAGTATCTTATCTGAATTATTCTTCAGATCGTGGTACATGTTTATCTTAAGGAATGAGAATATTCCAATCTTACAATCATCAGTAACTTTCCAATGCAGTTTAGCTAAAATATCACGCACTTTCTCAAGGTACGAAGATAATAATTCATCATCTTCATATTCAGGAAGCTTTATGCCATACTGTGCCTCTAACAGATAACTGAATGTAGGATTTACTACAACATCATCTTCTGTAAGCTTTATATAATATGGCGATACAGCCGACTCGTTCTTAAGCGTTATAGGAACAAGCAAAAGCGGAGCTCTGTTTATGATTTCAGAGTTCTCATTTTCTTTCCAATGTACAAATCCGAATGCAATATATGCTACATTAACACCTGTTTCTTCAAGAAAGTCTCTTGATTTCTTATCGATATTCTTAATCGCTGTAATAGGGTTTGGAGTCTTTGCATAGATAAGTATCTGATCTGATTTACGAATCTTTGAGGAATACAGATCAATATACTCGCTCTTTTTCATTTTGTCTGCGGATACTAATTCTTGACTGTATTCTTCTGTTGTATTAGCTGATACTACAGCTTCTTCGTCATCTTCATTATCTGCTATCTTTGGATCATATATCTCGAAAGACGACGAACTGAGACATTTCGAATAAAATGTCTCAGCATCAGGAAAGACAACCTCTGCGGTTGAAGCTTTTGTATCTTTGAAATTTATTAAGTTATTCCTTCTTCCTGTATCTAGTAATTGCTGTGCCCAGCGTTCCAGTTTTTTAGTATCCATATGAACCCCAGTTTATTTGATTATATATCTATATTTTATGAATGCTTTTCATTCTTCAACATAGCTCTTCTTCATAAAGTTTTATGGCTAGTATCATATTATTACTCTAATATGCTTCTCTGTTGCTCTTATCCCTAAGCCTTACATCACTTCACGCATATCAGATTGAAGAGTTCTTTTATACTCTTTTTCGAGTAATTCTATATACATATCCTCGTCTTCGTCCTTTATAGATTCTATTATTTTATCATTGAGTTCCTTTTTCTTACTATATATTGCTTCTTCGTAATGAGTAGCTCTTTTTATATCTTTAAGGTAAAATTCTGCTCCACATAAAGAAGTCTTAGATAAATCTGCATTATATAAATCTGCCCCAAACAAGCTAACTCTGTCTAAACCGGCCCCCTTTAGATTCGCATTTTCTAGTTTTGCATGAAATAAATCTGTTTTTGTCATAAGGGATTCTTGCAAATTAGCCCCAGACAAATCCGTAATAATCATCGTCGCAAAACCAATACTGGTACTTCTCATGTCTGCGCCATTTAATCTAGCAGCTATCAGATTGGCTCCATCAAAACTTGCTCCTTCCAAGTATGTTTCTTCCATATTTGCACCGCGAAGATTTAAACCTTGCATGTTTGTATACTCTAAATAGACATGATTAAGATTAATATATCGGTCCACGTTTCTATTACCATATGCCACTTCTAATACATAATTAGATTCAAACCTATATGGTGATATCATTCTAATAAACTCATGTTTTTTGATATCTACTATGTAATTGATAATCACTGTAAAAACAGATATCAAATCATTCAGAAAATTGGCTATCTTTGTCGCAATACTTCTATCATTTTTGCTAATATCTTCACTATAAACGTTTAAGTTTGTTGAGCACACGTTTAGCAAATCATGTATAGGCATTTTCCCATTTTCTTCCCTCAAGTTTGCCACAGGTATATTATTGGTTAGAAACTGACTCAAAACATCTGGACTCTCTGAATCTCGGTTGAATCGAGCTCTTAATGCCATAAACTCTGCTGCTTCTTTTAGTATTGCTACTCCTTGGAATAAACCAAATAATTTTTTAGCTATTTCTTCTTTCGAACAGCTTTCGAAATCTTTGTTTGTAACAACATCTTTAAAAATCTCGTTCAGCTTACGATAAAGATACTCTGCAATAAAAAAATCTCTTATATTATTATGTAAAAACTCAATTTTATTACGTTCACTTATATCATTATTATAAAAACAGCAAAGTGAGAAACACCTTTCTACCAAATCATCACTAATTTTCCTTGGAGTATTCTTTTGAAGTTCATCTATTAGCGTATGAACCTGGTTATCTGTGTTATCAAACTCCTTAACAAATCTTTTCTTATAAAGATCATATGCAATTAATTCCGTTAATGCATATATATCATCTTTCTTTTCTTCTAAATAGTCATAGTCTTGAGTATATGGTTTTCCACTTAGTTCATCGTAAAAGATATGGTGATACAATGACCATTTATTATCTATTCTCCAATTTGAGTTCTCTTTTTGGCCGGCAACCATATATAATAATTGCGGATAAACAAAAACACTTTCTTCATCATCGCTTAGAATGAACTCTTCCACTTTGCAATCTATTATCTCACGAGTATATTTCTTATAATATCCTAGCCAGTTTTCTTTCTCTTTTCTCTCATATGGATTTATGTATATGTACTCTATCCTATTATTATCTGATTCATTTTCATTCACCTCTATTATGCCAGGGCGTGATGTAATAATCAGTTTCGCATTCTTAATAGATTTCCCTAACAATGCTTCAAACTTTGAATTCCAATCTTTTACAAGTTCACTTAAGTACAATTCATCAAAGCCATCAAGTACAATATATTTATTTGTAAAAAAATCTCTTTTGTCAGGATGTATCCCTATGTAATCACATATACTTTCAAATATTCCATTACTCTCAATTTTATGAACATCCAAGAAGCGAAGTCTTATAATAATGAGTTCTCTATCTCCAAATATAGCTTCTCTATCTTCTTTTTTATATCTATCATCTTCACTATCACCAGAATTACCATAATACAGATAAGTCAGCCATGATACAACAGAAGTTTTTCCGCTGCCTCCATCACCTATCATTACTAACGGAGAGTCCATATTATTAAAATCGTCTATCAAAAAATCCCTTAAGTTCTTACTTACTTTGCTCTCATTTTTCTTGACTTTAGGGATAACAAATAGATTCTTAAGAGTAACATCTTTATTATCCTTATGAAGATATAAAGGTTTTGTGAAATTATCTTTATAATACTCAATTTCAGTCCTTATGTTATCAGTAGAATATGTATACCTAACTTCACTATGCTCTGCACTTGGAATCGGACGATTCTTTATTTCTTCAACATTATTTTCAACTTTACTTAATCTATTGTTGAATTCATCAATCTCTTTTTTTCGTGCATCATTCTCATTCAAGATAAATGAGATAAGTTCTTTAGCTTCAAACAAAGACGCCATATTAATTCCGAAGACAATAATATCCCTTATACGTTTCTCGTTTTCAGCACTTGTTTGTAACCCTTTACTTTTTACAACTTCCATGATTTTGCTATCCAGAGCTCTTGTGTTACCATGTTCCATTTTTTCAAAATCATTTTTATCAAGATCACTTATAATTCTAAACGCTCTATCAATCAGCTTATCTCGCTCCGGATATGATAGTTCACTTATTGATTCACATTTTCTTAATGATTCATATATACTCTCTATGCTTTTGTTTTCTTCATTACCTTTTTCATAATTATCCAGACATGTATTGGCTACATATTTAATAATTTCTACCGCTACTGCCATAGAAATTGCCGCCACAGGATTAATCAAAGCTTGCATAGCAACAGCGCCAGAGCAAAAGGTATCTAATATCATCTTACGGTCAACGTAAGGATTGTTTGTTATTATTTTATTCATACTTCCCCCTAACTATACTAAATCTTTTATACTGATAATCTCGATAAAACGTTTATAGTTCTTTTAACACTCTTAGTCTAATCATTCCTCTTCTATATGATTTTAAAATGATTCAGGTGTGTTTGTAAACCAGTCACAATATATATTTCATAAGTATTATACACAACTGTTACACTTATCCTGTTAGTATATATTCGTGGATAAAACAAGAGCGTTTTTCTTTCAATTTCCATTGCAAGATGCGAGTTTTAATACTCCGTACGACTAAAGGCCGCGTTGTGAGCGGCCTTTTTCGTTGTTATATACGTTTATTCAAATGTATCCTTATGATTATTCAAATACGTTCGCACCCTTTTCAAAGAGTTTGAACTGGTCTGCTGAACTCATTTCACTTCCTCTGAAGTCTGCTCCTGTTGCTGTTACTTCGAATAATTCAAGGCCGCTAAGGTGAGAATTTGTAACATTGGCATCGGTAAGATCTGCGTTACTGAGATCTATGTTCTCAAGTGTACAGCCTTGCATATCTGCGCCATTAAGTATTGCCCACCAGAAGTTACAGTCATTAAACTCTGTCTCTGTAAGATCTGAACTTGAGAGATTAACATTCTCGAACTTCATCTTGGTCATCTTTGCTGAACTTATCTTAGCTCCTTCAAGATCTGCAAAAGAGAAATCACTGTTATAACCGTTGCTGTTTGAGAAGTCAGCATTCTTAAGTACTGCTTTATAAAAGCTCATGTTTGATACATCTGCATGTTTAAAGCTTGATCCTGCGGCTTTGAGGTTATCAACTCTTGCTTTGTTAAGGCATGCATTGTCAAATACACTGTCCGTAAGATTTGCTTTTGACAGTTTTGCACTTGTAAGATCAGCACCTTCAAAACATGCTCCGGTAAGGTCAGCTCCACTTAAGTTTGTCTTTTTAAGATCTGCTCCGGAGAAGTTACTTCCACTTAAGTCAGCACCTGAGAAGTCACTGTTTGCTGCATCCACATTTGAGAAGTCCATGTTTGAAAGATTCTCATTCTTAAATGAAGTCCTCACTCTTCCATGCTCATCTTTAAGTTTATCTATATCTTTACCATCCTGTGCTACCTTTACAGGTTCAAAGTTTATCTCAGGTAATGATTCATCAATCTCAGGCATTATCAAAGGTTGTGTATCATCAAGAGATAGATTTGGCTTTTTATCCTCTTTGTGTTCTATAGGCTTTTCTGTCTTAGGTGGTTCTTTCTCTTCTACCAGTTCTTCCTTTGGTTTAGCCTTCTCGACAGTCTTTTCTTCTTTAGGCTGTTCATTCTTCACAGGCTCTTCTGCCTTTAGCTGAGGCTTCTCTTTAAGCTCTTCCTCCTTAAGTTGAGGCTTCTCTTTTGGTTGTTCTTTCTTTTCAGGTTCAGCCTTCTTCTGAGCCTGCTGTGCTTTCATGGCTTTTTTTACTTTTTCATTATATGCTTTTATATTCCTAAGCTTTACTATAACTACCAGAACAAAGAAGACTATGACGGCTAGTGATAAAAGACCAAGTACGACAGAGATGATGATCGTTGCTGTTTTGCCAAGAAATCTCGATACAAGCATAAATATGCCTAGATCGATGATCATTACTATCGGTATGACCAAAAGGTATTTGTATGCAGCACTGGTCTTTCTCAGCTTCATACCTGCCATCTTCTTCCTTTCTGTCAATCTATGTTCTTGCCTGGTACCTATCAAAGCTATTAATATATTTTACTAAAGCATGCGTAACAAATACTATTTGTACGTCTCTTGCTATCAGGTAAATATTTCATCAAATCATTATACCAATTTATACTGTGACGCATTTGATTTATGTAAACCAACAGTGTTCTTACTTCTGCATTATATCCTTCATACAATTTACTTTTATATTTCATACAAAAAGAAGTGATTATAATCTATATATCCTCGAACATTTTCCCTGTCTTTTTCGCTAAGCTCTGTTGGCGGATACTTCGCGACTATTGAACTCAGATAATAATATCTCTCATCATTCCGGCAAGAAAAACCTTCTCCGCCATATTTCCCCTGGATCAAGTCATAGAATCTCTGTATCTGTTCAGTATCCTGCATATCAGCCACCTGAATCACAATATCAATCTCATCTTTATTAGAGTTATCTACTATGGCTTTCATGGTATTTACGGTTATAAAGAGCCATTCATCCAGCGATTCAATCTGTTTTGTTCTTGATATCAGTTTATCTTTGATGCTTTGATATAGGTCTTTCATCTTATATGTCCTCTACATCAAAGGTCTTTATCCCATTTTCATCAAGCATCTTTGCAAATACACCCTTGCCGTCAACAAGAGTGCCGTCAAATCTGCCGTTATACACCGTCTTTACACCACAGGAAGGACTCCTTGATTGAAGTATTGCAAGATCAACCTTTTCATCCAGAGCTTTTTTAAGACAGATTTCAGCACCCTTTCTGAATTCAGCGTCTTTGCTTTCACCATTGATATTTATCACGGCTCCGTTACATATCTCACATTGAAGTCTCGGCACTGGGAGACCTCCCTCTACTTCTGGACATACCGGTATAACTTCATGACCTTTTACATACTCTATGACTTTTTCGCTGTAGTTGTCTTTGCCGTTATATTTGCACTTGTGTCCTAACAGACAGGCACTGACCATTATTTTCATATTTCACCCATAAATATTTTTGTCTTATTTACAATCATATTCACTGAAATAATTATACCAAATTATCCGCCTAAAGATCATGATTCTGATCTGTACGAAATAATTATTTTATGAAAGTTTATACTCTGTTAATGGTTTCTTAGTGTGAGCTGATATATGATTTATATATAGGGAGTTGTATGTAGGTAAAGGAGGGGACAATATGCTTACACTTATTCTAATGATTTTTGTATTCAGTTTCTTATGCAAAATAGCGTGGATACTGTTTAAGGCAACCTGGGGAATAACCAAGTTTATCCTGGGGATAATATTCTTACCGCTTTTCATTATCCTTGCGATAGTGGGCGGTCTGGTATATCTGATCTTGCCTGCACTCATTATAATCGGTATCGTCGCTTTGATCGGGAAACTGACAACAACATAAAATATGCAGTTGTATAAACAGACGTTTAGATTAAAAAATTAGAGCCACTTTGAAGTGGCTCTTTTGTTGGTTGTTTTACTGTTTTGTTCGGATGTGAAGATTGCCCTGATGTTATAAAAGCAGTAATTATTCGGCTGCTATTCTCTCAAGCTCCTCACAGTATTCAATGATCGAATCCCAATTTTCAGGCGGATATACTTTATAGAATCCGCTATCGGAATAGATCATGAGATAGTCTTCCGGATTATAATCTATAAGCTTTCCATCCTCGTTAGGATAAGATTTAATAGTCAGTTCTCTTAGTTCAGCTTCATTAAGTATATCTAAAAGCCCATCAAATTTTTCGTTAACGAAACTGCACGAAACCGAGTCGAGACCATATGTACTGAAATATACCGCATCCGACTGCAGTTCCACGTTATATCTTTTGTTTTTCGAGTATACATCTATACGGAAAACACTTCCCTCTTTAAGAGTGATTATCTTAGCCTCGTTAAAAGCTTTTTCCAAAGCCCTGTCTTTTGCTGTTGATGTATTTGACTGAGCAACTTCAGATTCTTCCGATACAGTAATGTCCCTCGTTACTGTTTCATTCTCATTAGCCTTAACATCTCTAATCTTAGGGATAGATATCTTAAAATCAAAGATATAAATTACATTTATCACCAGGCTGAGTACTAATACTACGCATAGTATAAGTATTTTTTTATTTCTCTGGGCAACCTGTTTTTCTGCAGGCGTCAGAAGCCCTTTACTCTTTTTCATATATATACCCCTCACCTATTTAGTTCTGGCCAGATTGGTCAGTTCGATCATGTATTCTTCAATCTCTTCAACGTTTTCAGGTATTTCCATTTGCATATCTGAACCGTTTAGCCACAATGAAAACTCGTAATCAACATCGTAATTCTGAATACGTCCTTCCTTATCAACATGCCTGTTTGGATCATACTCTTCAAGCTGATATTTCAGAACTATATTTTTTGCTTCTTCCCACTTGGCTAATTCAAAATCACAGTATTCAAAATCAAATCCCTCTACGCCATAGAGTCTGCATATATCACTCTTTTTTTCAAGATAATAGATTCCATTCCTTGTATCCAAGGTAATTGACGTAAAGCTGTCATACTTTGTATTGTCCTTGAAAAAAAGCTTGATAATAGATGGATGTTTCTTATTTGAAACCTCTATCTTTACTCCCTGAATACCATGAAAGCTTCCATTTGGATTGATAACTGGAATTCTTATATCTGCCAAGAATATGATATTGAATATTACGCTTATTATTACCAGCGTAGTAATAATCTTTATTATCTTATTCTGTTTGATATGCTTTTTTTCTGTTGATGTCAAAATATAACTGGATGATTTCTTCTTCACGATATACTCCTGTCCAATACTATCCCATACATTTGTCAGCAAATGATTTCTGTCTCTATCCTGACTATATAATAATACATTGAATCTTATAATCGTTCAAATAGCAAAGTAACTTTCCATTTAACCTATATATGGCTCCAGATTTCATACCCCTGTCTTCTGGCAGAATCATAGACAGGTTCCATGTTTTTACACAGAATCCCACAAAATACTTCTTTATTGTTTCCTTTACGATACAGCTCTTGGACTGCCCAAATGGAATGAATATTATCTCTATAGCAGGACTCAAACAATTTGTGAATTCCCTCTTTAGCATGGATCAACTCATACATCATGAACTGATTTTGTGCGAATCTCTCAAAAAAAGGATCCCATTTTGGTAGATAATTACTCTTTGATGAATTGAGGGAAGAATCCATCGGCATAAGATTCCATAGTTCGTCATTCATAACAAAAGACCATGGTATAAAATGATCAACATCATACTTTTTCGAAGTCAACGCCTTATCCGTAAACACATCTCTGACTTCGGTCAATTCAAGTATTCCCTCCCAGAGTTTTCTGACATTGTTAAGCTTACGCATCTTTTCATCCATGGGTGCCAGTTTATATACAAGCCCCGGAACTTCAGGATTGTTATTCTGCAGCCATTTTACCTTTTCAAACTGTATCCATCCCAGTATAGATACAGTATTATCCTGTATCATCTTAATCCAGTCTTCCTGAAAGTATATCTCTTTCTTTAATTTGGATGACGGTCCCAATGTATAAGGCAGCAATACAATATCACGGTTTATCTCTTCGATATAAGCCGTTAATCTTGTAATGGAATCCCAGTTAACTGTCAGATCATGGTTTTTGAAGAATCCTGCCAGTGCACGATAAGGCACCATGTTGGTAAGCTGTTCTTTAGCAGTTTTCAGTTCAGCATCATGCTCTTTGATAGCATTTCTTATCTCCACCTTAGATGCATTTGGAGCCAGATCACTGACCTGAGTCAGTATGTTTACAGCTCTTTCCAAGCCGTCTCTGGGCTCTCCGTTGGCATCCACTATCAAACCGCTTAAATGGATATGAAACTCCCTGACGGAATACCATGCGTTGCATATCATTTCGTTGATAACCGCATCAAAAGTAGTTTCCTTAACATTTTCAGATATAAGTTGCACTATGGCTTCAAGCCAGTAAAACTTATAGCAAAAAGAAGGATCTTTCATCATATGAGAAAAACCCTCTATGTCCAGCATGTTATAATATTTTCCATCGATACTTAAACTGTATCCCACATTTGTTTTAAGTTCGGACAATTCTTAATACCTCAATTGCTTATATCTTTACATCAATCTGAATTTATTCAACAGCTTCTAAAGTCTGTCATATTTGTCAGCTTTTCCTTTTGCTCTATCCACAGGATACTTGGCTTCATTCTGGTCCATCTTTGCATTAACGATCTCATCCTCATCAAGTCCAAGCTTATCCAGCATATCCCTGCAATAGACTATTACATCCGCCAGTTCTTCCTTAACATGCTCTATATCATAATCAGTATCACTCCACTGGAAGCATTCAAGTAATTCACCCGCTTCAATGGAAATAGACTTTGCCAGGTTGGCTGGAGAATGGAACTGATCCCAGTCTCTGTCCTCACTGAATTTTCTTATTCTGTCTATTGTTTCCTGTTTCATGTTTCCTCTCCGCATCTATTCTATAAATGATCTTATGTATGAAGCCAGTGCTTTATCCTCGCAATATATAAAGCAGCCCTTCTGGCCTCGTGTAAGCAATGTCTTATATGTGTTCTTTATCAGTCTTTCTGCGGTTTCAGCATCAGCGGTTCTTATGCCTGATGATTTATCATCTCCAGATATCTGAGTACGATCTGTAATGACTAGCCCTCTCTCATTATCATATATCAAATCTTTGCCAACAAAGACTCCGATATAATCGAATTCAAGGCCCTGAGCTGTATGGATACATCCGACCTGTTCAAATGATTTTGGATTAATAGCCCATATCTTATCTGTTGCCAGATTCCACTGGGCTTTGAAATCATTCTCTAAATATATATCATAATCATCTCTTTTATTCTTTACATTCCAGTCATAACAGTATCCGGCAACCATCCTTGCCTTATTGTTTATCTGGTTTATCTCTCGCAGTGCATCTCTGAGTTCATTCGGGTCATCATATACTCTTAAGTCATAGTTCAGTTCTTTAACATCAGTATCGACCGATTCTCCTATCTGCAGGATGTTATTGATCAGCTGGATATACTGATCACTTCCGTTGCATCTGAACTGCGACTTAAGAACAGTATCCTCATTCATGGTGATACCGCTGTTAAGATCTCCTGCCCACTTCCTTATCTCCTGTATAGAACCTATATCCTTGGTCGTGATCTGCTGGTCTTCATCTATAAGAAACACAGTAACTAAAGAAGCATTTATACACTCCTTTACCTGATTGACTCCGTTCCAGTCTCCGTACATCTTCTTTACAAGTCTGTGTGCTTCATCAACTATCAGACAGTCATAGAAATTAGGCGATGCATCGCTCAGTCCAAAAGGAGATCTGAAAAGCTGTTTGATATTAACCTGCGCTTTAAGATCGGATTTTGAAAGCAGTTTCTGATACGCTTCTCTCGGAGCACTGTTCTTTGTACAATAACTTGCATTAAGTCCCTTTTTTATAAACTCATTCAAAAGATTCACAGCAAGTACAGACTTGCCTGTTCCCGGGCCTCCCTGTATTATGATGCTTCTTTTCTTCATGTCTTTGAGGCACTGATCCATGATCTTCTTACACATATCAAAGACCACTGCCTGATCATCAAGAAGCATGAATTCCTCATTTCCTTTCATGAGTGAAACAAGGCAATCCTGCAGTGCTTTTGATGGACGTATACGACCGTTATCTATCTTATATAGCAGATTTCCCGAAGCTGAACGCTTTGTAACATACTGTTTTATAAAGCTTCTAAGACGCAGTGTCTGGCTCTTGTCAAAAAGAGGTGCCTCTTCAAGCCAGGTTTTATATATGTCATCATCCAGGGGTTCTCTTGATTTGGGATCACAGTTATGAAGATATGCACAAGGCTTTATTCCTATATCAGCATCCTGAACCTGTTCTGATGAATTTCTTATGAAGGTTGCATAAGCAAATGCCTGATATGACGGATGATTTACAATTCTTTTTCCTCCACCAGTAAAGGCACGCACACTATGCTGCATTATATCATCAACCTTCTCGGCTTTATCCCATTGTTTTAGCTCTACTACGATGACATTGTCCTTACCGTCTTTATCAGCACCTGCCAGCATAAAATCAACACGTTTGGATGTTCTTGGTATCTGATACTCGATAGCTACCTCAACATCATCTGGTATCTCAGGATCATCTATTGCTGATCTCATGAAATGAAGTGAATTCTGCCATGAATGATACTCACTGACTCCACCACCCGTAAGGTTTCTTTCTCTTAAGTTATTAAGAATAATATCCGAGATCTGATTCAGATTAACATCGTCATTAAATTGGGCTTTTGTTGCGTTATAAACTATCATTTATATCCTCGATAATGTTATGTCGTTATTACCAAACACTCTTAATGAGATCCACCAACTCCTGATCTGCAGGAAGCCAATTCACAGAATCAATATCTTCTTTTGATAACCACCTCGCTGCTTCTGCTTCTTTCAGTACCAGTTCTCCACTTACTATTTCAGCCCAGAAGCAATCCATTGATAAATGAAATGTAGGATAATCATATTCTACAGTTTTTATCAAATTTCCCACTTTTATAGTGGCAGTAAGCTCTTCTTTAATCTCACGTACAAGAGCCTCCTGAGGAGTTTCTCCTTTTTCTATTTTACCTCCTGGAAACTCCCACTGTCCCTTGAATTCTCCATATCCTCTTGCTGTTGCGAATATCTTTTCTTCTTTACCCTTCTTTTTCTTGATAACAGCCGCAACTACTCTTATACATTTCATGACAACTAAATTCTCCTTATTATTCTCTTACGATATAGTCATATATATCTTCTCGAACAGCTTCATCCAATATCCATTCGATTTTTACAGCAGTCTTATTTGTGTTTGGCATAGTGAATTCCTCTGTTCTTCCACTTGCCTTCATGGGGCCCAAATAATAAAACTCCTTAGAAGCTTTATCATCTTTGTTTTTACGCACAAATAACTCTACACTAATGCCTCTTTCTTTTGCATTTAGAAAATTTTGAACATCTTCAGAATTAAGACTTCGTCCAGATTTAGAGATGGCAATCATTATACGGTTATTCACAAAGTGATCCTCATATTTTGTTGTATCACTTATGTCTTCAGATTTTTCATAATTAATGAATACAGGGAATGTACGAGTTTTCTTATCAAACTTATAACCACCAATATTTAATGGCACTTCATTGTGTTCCCAATTCAATAATCTGCATACATCTTCATATGTATACTTCTGATAAAGTACTAAATCTGATCCATTATACCCTTTATTATAATCTCTCTGATATCTACTTATACCGAACTCTACGAGTTCCTTCATTATCTCAGAAAAATCATTATCATTTAACATATTCATAAAAGAATCAGAAGGTTTATAATCGGTTTCTTCTTGATCTAGAAAAACACACTGTTTATAAGTATTTTTACTAGATCCGGCTGAGAATTCATTTGTCATAACATTAATAATATTATCCCTCTGATTTGAATTGAGAGATTTATCATATGTTTTTAATTCATTTGATAGTTCCTTAAACAATCCCACCTTTGAAATGCCACGAGAATATGCAATAATTTGCTTCAGTAATAACAATTCATGAATTCTTTTACCATTAGCCAATTTCTTGGATACAAATTCTACTATTTCTTCCTGATCATCTGAAAGACGAATAATATAATCCTTTTCATACTTCACTAAAAACTTGTAATACGAACCCAATCTATCATTATCAAATATCCGTAATACATCCATCTCACCATAAGTGTCAAAGTCTTTTAGCGCTGGTATCCTTCCGAGTTTATTTTTCAGATTTGTATAATTCTCTCTAATCAGTTTAATATCGCTGAAATTTGCATTATCAACAGCCGAAAAAATCCTCTTTCTACTTATTTCATCGAAATGAACTGTAGAAACACCTGGTATTATTTTTCCACCCTCAAGAACAAATCTTCTTATATTATCCTTATTATATGTTCTGTCACCCGAAAGTGCGATGGGAATCATAAAGTTATTATTGTAATTCCCGATAAAATCAAGTATAACAACAAACTCTTTATCATGTGCTTTCCTTAAACCTCTTCCCAACTGTTGAATAAATACAATCGGAGACTGAGTTGGGCGAAGCATTATTACTTGATTCACCTCAACTATATCAACACCCTCATTAAGGATCTCAACTGATAGTATATAGTCCAATACATCTATATCATCTGAATCCTCATCAGCTGCTAATCTCTCAAAAGCATCTTGTCGTTCTGTCTCAGAAGCACTTCCATTTAGCGCTATTGTTCTGTAATGCTTTCCAGTTGCTGGATTAATAGTGTGATTTAACTTGTCTGATAATACTTCGGATTCATCAATACTGCTACAAAAGACCAGCCCCTTAACACGATCACCACTATATCCGTAATAATGTGCTTGTTCTACAATATGCTTTACTCTCTCGTCACAAGTTAATACATTAAAATCACGATTCTTATCATCTCCTATGATAGCCAGATCAGTAATTCCAAAGTAATGAAAAGGACATAGCAAGTTCTCCTCCATAGCTTGCTGCAGTCTGATCTCATAAGCAATTTGATAATCAAAGAGCTCGTAAACATTACGCCCTTCTATGTTATCATCACGCTTATCAGGCGTCGCTGTCATTCCAAGCCAAAGCTTAGGCTTGAAGTGTTTCATTATCTTCTGGTATGTATCAGCAGGAACATGATGTGCCTCATCTAAGCAAATAGCATCAAAAGCATCATCCGAATACTTAAGCAAATGCTCATCACGATTTAAAGTCTGCACCGTAGCAAATATATAGTCTGCATCATATTCTTTATTACCAGCGCCAACCAGCCCCATCGATACTGTTTTCCCAAATACCTTTTCGTAAGCTATCTTTGTTTGTCTGGCCAACTGTCCTCTATGAACTAGAAATAAAACTCGCTTAAATCCTAATTCTCTCATTGCAAATGCAGATGCAAATGTTTTTCCTGTACCAGTTGCGGAGATAAGTAAAGCTCTATTTTTTCCTGCCGTTATAATATCTTTTAAATTTGAAACAAAGCCAACTTGCATGCTATTGGGCTGTAAACGATATTTATCTAATGATACTATCTGCTCTTGTTTTGCTATTTCTCGCTGCTTTTTAACAATTTCATAGTGTTCTCTATATTCAGCTATAAAAACATCATATGGTTTAGCATAATTCGAATTCCAAAGATCTTCAAATTCATTTAAAATCTGTTTTGATATCTCTCCATGAGAAGTAGATATAAGTTTAGTATTCCACTCATAATTGCTCTTTAATGCCCCACTTGTCATGTTGGAGCTACCAATAATAATTCTATAAACCTCTTCTTTTTTAAATATATATCCTTTTGTATGAAATCCCGCTCCTGATTCTTCAGAATCGTACATCTTTAGAGTAATGTTGGATAATTCGTTTAGTTTCTCAAGTGCTGAAGGCTCACTGAAATTCAAATAATTAGTCGTTAAGATTTTCCCCGGTATCTTTTTGTTTTCTAATTCTTTTAGAGTCTGCAATAAAGGTGTAATACCACCTAAGGTGATAAAGGCAACACTTATCATAAATTCATCGCACGCCAAAAGCTCATCCTCTATGGATGAGATAACCTTTTTACCTTCTTTATGATTGTTAGATATAAACTGCGGTCTTAATAATTCGTTAGAAATAACTGATCCATCAATATATGCAGTCTCAAAACCTTTCTTTATATCTTCAAGCATATATTACAAATATCCTCTCATCTAAATCGTAAAACTATCGTTAACTATAGTTATTAACGTATACCCTTTATCAATAGATTTCTAGCATTATATGTTGTGTTAATGATTTCCCTAAAAAATCATGCTCTGTTTTCTGCATCTAAATATACGTTTGCTATATCATCTAACTGCTTTTTTATCTGTGAAAACTCAACACTTAAATCAAGCGTCCTGACTTCGATATCATTTCCACTCATCTTGTACTTATGTTGCGGATATACTTCATCATCTGTTTTTGCATATAACAGCATTCCGGCTACTTTTTCATGTTCTTTATTAGCAAGTTCTACTTCTTTATTCTTTACATATGTAAATATCTGATAGAGATTATTAGAATGAACTGAATACTTATCATACTGTTGCTGTAGTGTATTTGTGTAATATTTTGCGTCAATGATAAGAGTCTTTTTCCCTCTAATAAGGGTTATATCTGTTTGCATAACCGGGAGTAAATCCTTAAATCCATCATCAACTCCCCATGGGATCTGCAGAGCATTAGAAGAAATATCATTATATTCTTTGCGATAGTACTCAAGAATAAATCTCTCATAGAGATTATTCATATGATCTGGCTTCATGAATGATGATAGCTTATACTCTCCGCTTTCAGTTGTGAGGAGCATGCCTTCTATGATCAACTGACAGATACCTATAAGCATACGATAGGTATTATTGTTTCTTTGAAATCTTATAGCAGACCATCTGATAATCGTCGGATCTATAATCTCAATATTCGAGAAGAACAGCATCTCTTTCTTCAATTCTGCCTTGTGCTCAGCGTTTACATTTCTGTTTCGCAGTAACAGCATAACTGTAGTCTTTATGATCTGATTCAACAGATTGTTTTCGGACAATTCGTCAAACTCGCATGATATTGCCTTTTGCCTGGCTAATCTATGCTTTATCGTTCCTGACATGTCGATCTTTCCACGAAGAGTAGTCAGACTTTCTATTCTGTCTATGTATTCGCGATAAATACCTTGCTTTAATTGCCTGCTTATTCCTTTTGCGAGGATTGCAGCAAAAAGGTTATGTATGTTTTCAAAGTCTTCCTTCTCAACACTCTCATAACCTTCCTGGCTTAAAGGCGTGTAGGCATAAGACAGCATATAGTATATATTCTTAATAAAGATTGACTTATCCTTTATCATTGAAATACTCCCTGAAGAATATTCTCCCAACGAGTTATCTTTTCAGGTTCATCAAACCAGTATTCCTTAAGTGTCGGGATTAAATCATAATCAACAACCTCGTGAAGCCACTCATCTGTACAGACTTCCTTTCCACAGAAGTAACTGTGTCCTATACAGAATCCACTTCCTAGTGACTTATCTCTTTTAATTTCATTATTTAACTCTTTAACTCTCAGAATAAGCTCATCAAATGTCTCACTGTTAAGTCCCTTTTGATAGTCAATGAATCCATCTGAATCAAATCCGGGTTCCATCTCAAAGAAGGCAAATCTTCTTCTAAGTGCATAATCAATCAGAGCAAGACTTCTATCAGCGGTATTCATCATACCGATAATGTACAGATTCTTAGGTACCGTAAATGAAAGGTTATTATACGCCAGTGTGGCTTTTGTTCCACGATACTCATTTTCGATCAACATCAATAGTTCACCGAATATCCTGCTTATATTACCTCTATTTATCTCATCAATGATAAAAAAGTAACTCTTCTCAGGATGATTGCTTGCTTTCTGGCAAAACTGATAGAATACACCTGTCTTTAACTTAAAACCTTCTTCTTCAGGTTTATATCCCATTACAAAATCTTCGTAAGAATAGTTCTGATGAAACTGAACAAACTCGATTCGATCATCATCTTTCTCATTCATAATGGAATAAGCAAGTCGTTTGGCAGTAAAAGTCTTTCCTACACCCGGAGCTCCTTGCAGGATGATATTCTTCTTATTGTTCAGGACTGAAACAAGAGTGTTATATTTATTCTCATCCATATATACCTGTTTCAGGAAATCTTCCTTTGTGTATTTTTCAATTACAGTCTCATCTTTGATAGGATTCTCATCACGAATGAGTTCCATGATGAATTCATATTCAGCCTCTGTCAGTTTAAACAGGCTTCCTTGAGGATTAACAAAGTATTCCATATACTCAAGCTCGGGACAATCTTTTAGAACTTGATAATCTATAGGCGATGATAATCCTTCTACCTTTTCAACATACAGACTATCGCCATCCTGTTCTGCCTGTATCTTACATATCGCGACAATCTTTTTTACAGGAGTGGATTCATAGCCAATGACCATATCTCCTTGTTTTGCATCAAGAAAATTCTGGAAGATCTTTCTCTTGTTGCCATTATCGTTATATAACGAATAATCAATCGACTCGCCAACAGCTAATGCTGAAAAGCTCCATATCTTCGGATTGGCATTGAGCCACCAATATCTTTTCTCTTCAGTACTTACTTCTTCTGTCTGAGGTTTAAGGTATCGTAAGATGTCAACTTCAGTCAAAGCCTCAAATAATTCAGGTCTAAGCTTCCATATCCAGTTACCAACATCTGAACTTGCTGCATTCTTTCCAATAAAAAGAATAGGCCAGTATCTGTTTTTTCCATCGCCGTTGTCATATAACGGACAATTTGTTTTCTTATAGATATACTTAGCCAGATTCGTTAGATTTCCGCTTACAGATGAAGGATTTCGATTATACTTTTCCCCTATTTGACTACACGTTGCCTCTCCACCTATATCAAAGTATTCTGCTAGTGAATTCCCCCATATAGGTCCAATAATCTCTGGGTTGTTTAATAATTCCACCCACTGTTCTTTCGTAAAGCCCGGTGAATAATCTTCTAATGCTGGCCACCACTCGCCATTATTTCCCTTTTTGTAGTACCTACTGATATAGAATCCCACATCTACTGTAAGTGTTTTCAGTTCATCATCTGGATAGTACGAGTCATTAAGCTGGCTTTTTAATAGGTTAATCAGTTCATTATCTTTCTTTAATTCTTCGCAAATCTCATCATAGAACTTATAGAAATTCTTGATGTTTTCGGCATAAGATCCTTTTTTGAATATATAATTACTTTTTAGTACTGTTGCAACCGCTTTTACTTCACTGAATTTATAAATATAATACTTATCCGGATATTTAAGCCACAGGTAAGTACTTATTGCATTTTCTTGCTGATAATGCTGTTTAGCACCTGTATCAAGTTTATCTAACATGATAGACGATTGAGTCTTAAACTCATCCATACGTTCAAATACATCTCTTGTCTCATCAAAAAGATGAATAAACATAGAGCGGACTTCTTCCGGAAACCTTTCAGCGAATTCCCTTATCATCCTTTCTGGAAAATTACTCATAGAAACAAGAAGGTTTTCCGTCTTGGATAAAGATTTAGTCAGCATACCTGCAAAATCATCAGCATTAATATCCCAATTATCCTGAAAACACTTAATCGCTATCCATTTGTAGTCTTCTTTTTCCCATTCAGAAGGGACAAAATCTTTCTTATAATTCACTAAGACATCATTAAAAATCTGCTTATCAAACAACTTCTATTCCTCCTGATTCTTTACTAGTTAATTGACAGTTGAAGTAAATCTCAAACTATCATTTTTATTCTATCATATAATCTATCAATGACCTATCATTTCTTTGATTCCCCAAACTTTATATTATAATTCCATCAAGCTTATCATCGAATTTACCTATGACTTCCATCATTTCTATATCCAGGCTTTTTCTACTTACCTTCTTATACTCTTCTGGTATTCCAAAGAATGCATCTGCCATAGCTCCTGCTATTGCTGCTATTGTATCTGTATCTCCTCCAAGAGATATTGCATTTCTTACCACGTCTTCAAAAGATTCACCTTCAAGAAAGCTCTTTAATGCTTTTGGTAATGTGTCCATACTGCTCTCATCATGTCTGTGTCTTGCTCTCATCTGATCCAGTGTTTCTGATAGATCATAGCCAAATTCTTGTATGACATAGTCTTCTATCTCTTTTAACGAAGATCCATTTCGAGCCAAATATATGACCGATGCCGTACATTCCGCTCCCTTTATCCCTTCAGGATGATTGTGTGACACATTTGCCGTAGCTCTCGCCACCTCTCTTGTTCTCTCAAGTGAATCATATAGCCATCCTGCCGCAGAAACTCTCATTGCTGATCCGTTCCCATAGCTTCCGTAAGGCTTCGGATCTTTTGCACTTAACCAGTAAATGAATCTTGATCCATAACCTGCATTAGGGTATTTTCTTCCCCACTTCTGCATAAATCTAGTACAAGCTGCTTCGATTTCCTCTACTGTCGCATCCTTACCTGCTTCAAGTAACGCCTCCGCAACAGCAATGGTCATAACGGTATCATCTGTCCAATGATCGTTCTTTGTTATGAATTCAAAATCCTTTGATAAGTCTCCTCTGTCAAACTCAAATCTGCTTCCAACTATATCTCCTAATATCGCTCCGTACATATTTCAGTCCTCCTTTTCTTTTTATGATATAAGCTTACATCTAAAGACTGTCATTATGGTCGCCTGTCGGGGGACTATTTAAGGCAGGGACTTTTGTATCCCTGCCTTTAGCTTATTCATTATCCGTATTTTTCTTTGCAAGCCTGTTCCAGTTATGATATCCGATGAACGCTTCGATTAGATATATTGTTTTCTTCGTTGTATAAACTGGATCCTTCTTTATAGCATACTGAGCGACTGCAACAACATCGGTGATTATCCACCATGCATACTGTTCCTTGTATCTTAAAAGTTCAAGTACAGATGCAACGATTCCTATCGCAAAGATTATAGAATCAAGCCACTGCATGATCGTTATGTTCCAGCCATAGTTTTCCGCAAATCTCATCCATGAATCTCCGGCAAGCTCTGAGAGAGTGAAATGAACAAGGATCGCTATCGCTGCTATAGAGGCTGTTACTATTACATTCTGAAGCACGGTAAGCTTCTTAGACTTTGCAAGAAGCTCATCATCCTCATCCTTATGCTTTGTCCATTTCCACCAAGAGAATACATTTAGCGGCATATATACTATGAGCTCAAGCCAGAATGTTGCCCATATGCCGAAGTAAAACAGGTAGATGACAAATACTGTCGTATTTACCATTGCAAATGGAAAGTTCATCCTGTTGGCTTTTGCTGTGAGGAATACACACATCACTCCGCAAAGACCTGATATCAGATTTATTATCGCAAGCCACTGAGGACATCCCTCCTCTGGCTTTATTGCATAGTATACAGATATAGCAAGCATGACTATGCACATGATCGTTTCATACCATTTAAGACTTCTTACCGCTCTTACAATCTTTTTCAAACCATCCATAACTTTTTCTCCTCCAGTGTTTTCATAGCCCTTATCATTGTTGCACTGATCGGATATGTGATCCTCTTCTCATCCACAATGATGTGTTTTGCTTCAGGATATGCCTGCCTAAAGTAGGCATCGTAACCCGGTTCGCTCGAGTACACGTAATCCATGTGAGGCAGATACTGTCTGACGAGAGGAGTCTCCATGTTCCAATCATTTACACCTTCAGGTGTACGGCAGTAGGTATCGTCAATGATATGAATTTCAACGTTTTCATACAGTTCACATACTCTCTTTAACTGTTCTATTCGATTCTCGACCTTAAGCTCAGGTTCGTGATGAGTCTTTAATATCTCAAGCTCTTCATCACCGTTGATAAACATTATGACCACTACCCTGTCACACTGAGCTGCCGCAACATCTATGCAGTAAAGATGTCCTTTGTGAAGCGGCATGAACTTTCCTCCGAAAAATCCGTTTATCATTTCTTTTCCTCCTGCCTGATACAGTTATAATACTTATCAGTTTATGGATGGTCGCCTAACGGGAGACAATAAATGAGGGCAGTTATCACTGCCCTGCATCATAGTTTCCAAGTTCCGGCTGATTACATATAAAAAGCATTTGATTTACTTTATCTATATCGTACTGTTTTCTTCTTATACAGTCCACAACAAGTTTATCTCTTTTATTGTATGGATTGAATGCCATATCCGCACTGGCAAGCAGTTCTTCGCTTTCCTCTAAAGAAAGCTCTAATCCTATGCAAAAAGCAAGTACCGTTTTCTTCTGGGGAGTCTTGGTAGCCCCGCACAGTATTTTTGAAAATGCTTTCTTTGTCACATTGGATCTCTTGTATGCCGTGATGTTATCAATATCCTTCTTGTTGAGTATCTCGATAAGCTTATCTGTAAACGGATGCTCATCCTTTCCGTCATTCATATACAGATCCTTATCATATGTATTCTCATCAAAAGGTTTACCGTCGGGTTTTGATGAGATCAAATCTCGAACACGATCCCTGAGTTCATTCCGTGATGCCATGGCTCGTCTGTCGAACTCTGTATTGTTAAGGCCGTATTCTTCTCTATGTGCCTCTATGACTTCCTTATCATCTATGAATGACTCAACACTGAAGAAAAGATTTTCCGATAATCGAAATGCCTTGTCATCAAAAACGACAAGCTTTACTATCATCTCAACATCATCTCTCATAAGAAAAGCACTTATCTCATTTACGGCTATCGTAAGAGCCTGCGCTTTGGGAAAGCCGTAAACGCCTGTTGCTATCAAAGGGAATGCAATACTTTTACAGTTAAGTTCCTGTGCTTTCATAAGCGAATTCGCATAACATTTTCGAAGTATCTCAAATTCGCCCTTGTTTCCGCCTTCCCATGACGGTCCTACAGTGTGGATTATATATTTAGCCTTAAGTGCAAATGCAGGTGTGACTGCAACATCACCGCTTGCAATATCACCTATCTTTTCTCTTTCTTTGAGAAGTTTTTCTGCGCCTGCTGCCTTATATATGGCAGCATCGGTCCCATAGGCATATGTTGGCTTAGGATTTGCAGAATTTACTATCGCATCTGCTTTTACCTTTGTTATATCATTTCTTATTATTTGAAACGGCACGTTTGTCCTCCTGTACCACCGTTATGATCGTATCTTTTTGTTTAATACATATGTAATATATTAGCGATATGGTTTTCTACTGAGAATTCTCGTTCATTATTCCTTCAGCATTTTCTTTAAGCCATTTATATGGCATTGACTTTGCTTTATTAAGATATTCAGTCAGCAGATCAGAACCCACAGCATTAAGTACATGCAATACCATTATTTTCTGATATTCATCCTCATATGATCCAGCCGGATATTTATCTCTGTTCCAGAACTTTACTGCATATTCCTCAGCCTTTTTAGAATCAATTTCAGCCATAGTCTGAAGTGCCATTCTGGATGTATATTCATCGTCAGACTCTATGAATTCATATATCAGATTCTTACAGGAATCACATTTACCAAGTCTCTTTGCAAACTGCCACTGTGCATTGATATATATTGAGCCGACACTTTTCACGGCTAACAGATCAAACCACTCTTTATGTTTAATTAAAACATCTGCGAGATTCTCGCTCTCATTATCCCTGGCAATAACAAACAGCAATGCATCGATAAGCTTTTCATCAGCATCTTTACTGTCTGTATCAGATATGATATTCATCGCTGCTTCGTACATTTCATCAAAATGAGAACCGTACCCGAATTCCCATTCGCCATTATCATTCTCTTCTCCCCAGTCAGGATAGTTTTTATCTGCCCAGCGTATAAACTTATGAATTTCTTTATATAGCTTTTCTGCCATATCAATCATATCAATTCTTTCTCTTTATCTGCTTTTCACAGTGGAACTGTTCTATCCAAAAATCAGATCACTAAACTTCATGTTATGAATCTCAAGAAAAGCATTCAACATCTTCCATCCGTCTTCATTAAGTTGATTTAACTCTTCTTCTCTTAATATATCCCATCCTCCGCTTTCAGTGGACAAAACCTCACCAATCACACAAATTCCTATTTCCTCAACAGGAACCTGCCAGGGACCGACATTATTAAACGGACATTGTACCGTAACTGATCTATCATCAATTCCTATTACAATATGTGTATCTACTACTATCATACAAGTTAATTCCTATAAAAGTTTGTCATCGCAGATAATGCTTTAATCTATCTGAGATCGATATGGTGCCGGTCTTGCCTTTTTTGAATCCGCATCTATGAAAACATAGGAATTCATGTAAGACTCGTATTCCTGCATAGTGATCTTTTGTCCGTTATATGTGAAATCACTGTTCTCATCATATACATCTTCTTCAGAATCCCAGTATTCGGCATTGATAGTTATTGTCTCTATGACATTTCCGTTCTGGTCATATCTTGTAAGTGTCAGCAGTTTCCTGCCTGCATGAGAAAAGTCACTGTGGCTGACATAGACATGACCGTTGCCTTCATATACACCGCAGGCAGCTGCAGTTCCGTCGCCGCAATCAAGCAGCACAAGCCTTCCGTCTCTTACATCATAGATGTTATAGCCGTAGAACAGTGTTGTAACAAGCAGTTCGTCCTTACCGTCCTCATCAACATCATAGTAGAATGTTGTAGGATCCATATTAAAATCCTCTTGCATAAAGCTGAAGATCTCTGAGAAGGTTTTTCCATCAAGTTCTAACTCATCGTTTATAAACTGCTCGTATATCTTATCATCTGCTGCTAAATCCAAAACGCCTGTGTTTTCAGCAGAAGCTTCTTCATTTACGGATGTCTGATCTTCTTTTACTTCTTCCGGTTTAATCTGGTCTTTTATTTCATCTGTCTCTATGACTGTTTCTTCTTTTGTTTCAACCTGTGTTTCAGTATTTTTAACAGGATCATCAACACTTCCACATCCTGTTAAAGCGGTAATGGTCATGACGGCTGCAAGGCTTGTAATTAATGTATGTTTTCTCATCTTTCTTATATCTTTCCTGTAATTATTTGTATTATTAGCATACCTATCATTATTTCTATATACATATTATATGTTATACCGAGTTAACTCATTTCTCATTTCTATATCTTAATTTGATATTTGAAAAAATGTAATATTCAAATTATTTGATATTTGAATTTGAACAAATTTCGGTTCCATTTCTGAAAATTTTTACACCTTTCAGAAAACCGTATTTATGCATGTTTGAGACCTCTTTTTGTTATTTGAAAACTTTTCCAGCTTTACCGTTGACGTGACATCAAACTTTAACTATATCTACTATGTTGTCGTCTATTTTAATCCCGTTTCTTTCAAGGAAATCTGTGAGCCCATCGATATGCTCAGGCTGACGGACTATTTTCGGTGTATGCGCATCGCAGCCGATCAGAAATCTCGGATTGTACTCAGCCGCCATTTTAAAGAATCTGTCGTTAGGATACCAACGTCCGTCCACGAAGCCATATACATTTATCTCAAGCGGAATATTTAGATCTATCGAGGCTTCGACCAGTCTTCTCATATGACGATAATATGTATCATCATCTCCCGTATAATTAATAAGATCCGGGTGAGCAAGGTAAGTGAAAAGGCCTGTCTTCATACCTTCGATCGTAAAGTCAACATATGCTTTAAGTCTCTCTTCGCTGTCTGTCTTTTCCCCCACATAGAAGCCGTCAACTTCATCTTCTACATAATGCTGTCCCTGAATGATATAATCCAGCGGATATTTCTTTAATTCCTTTAATAACGGTTCAAAATACTTTCTTGTATATTCAACCTCATAACCTATCAGGATCTGTATATCATTTTTATATTCATCCTTCAGTGATACAAGCGTATCAGTATAATCCTCGATCTCAGACATATCCATTCGGATACCTGATACAAAACCTGCCGGATACGGCTGAGGTGTATGGTCAGAGAAGCCGAGGATTTTAAACCCTTCCGAAATGGCGGCTTCTATATATTCACGCTCTGTTCCCACAGCATGCTTACATCTTACTGTATGTGTATGGTAGTTTGCTGATATCATTTACGTCCTTTCCTATCTATTCATGTTAACTCATAATCGCATTAATACTTTGATCCATTCTGCGAACAGTACTGTACCCTGATATGCAAAGTACCCAAGTATGCATCCCGGTATAACACATATCAGAGAAATACCAATATTCTTAAGCTTATTCTCACGTTTATTGAAGGTGACAAACCATAGCGTGATAAAAGTCAGAAATATGCCCAAACAAAGGACTCCACCAGTTAATGTAAAAGGGTAGAAATACGGATGTTTCCAACGTTCATGAAACGCAGCCATACAATACCATTCAAAAAGATTGATCAGACCTGCCATACCGGATGCTCCGATTCCGACAGCATACAATAATAGTAGTTTAAATTGCTTATTTTCTTGTTTTTCAGGTTGTTTTGAGGTATTTTTGTCCTCCATGAGTTTGTCTATTTCCCTTATTGAAACTTATTTTATAATTGTACTGTCGTGACCGTTTTGTATTACTTGTTCTTTGAATGCATCTTCCTCTTGTTGAAGTATATCCGAGATCAGCGTATATACGCTTCCCCTAAAAGCGTTAAAATCATCGTGTACTTCATCTATTTCTTCTGTTCCACCAAAAGCTTTATACCAATAACCTTTAATATCTATAAGGTTTTCCACTTCATCAAACGGCATATCATATAGCGGGACAAACATAGTGTCTTCGGAAATGAATTCCGGACCTGATGGCGGAATGTTCGGGAGACCCAATTCATCTCGATATACATCGTTCAGTATTTCTAAAGATTTCTCCACATCCATAGACTCCAATGCATCCCAAAAATCACTGTTCTTTTCGAGCGAGCACAAATACTCTTTTATATCACTGAGCATGTCAGATATATCCTCACACAAACCGGTATACTGTTGAACCGGAACCAGGGCATCTTCAACTTTATTTATGATCGAATCGATTTTTTCGATCAGTTCATCGGCATCAACTTTTATACATGTCAATACATAGTTATAGTTTTCGTAACCGGACAATAAAGCGCAAGCATCCTCCAATGATTCATATAACTCAAGTACGCAGATTCTCAATTTATCCAAGTCATCACCGTAGAACGGAACTGTAATGAACTTATCAACAAATGAATCGTATATGTTTTCGATCACAGTTTTATCCCTGATTATGACCCCTGCCTCATAATTATGATATGTACCATCAGAGTAGTTTGCTGAACCTACATACAAAATATCTTCAGTTCCTATAAGCTTGGCATGATTCTTAAAACATATATCGATCTTAGGACGGTGAGAGAATGATTTTACATCCAGTCTCTGTAAAGCACTTGTGATTTTATCCTCTAAACTCTGCTCTTCATAACTATTGTAATCAATATATCCTCCAATTTTCACATTTTCCAAACCAGGTAAAGCCAGGATCAATCTTAAATCAACATCGGATCTGAGTTTCCTAAGTACATCTAATTTGTTACTGTACGGCTTATCGGGAATACTATACGTGATAATACGGATTTTCTTTGCTGTTGGAATGCTCTTTAAAACTTCATCGAAATTAGTGTCCTTCTTAGTTCCTACAAATTCTACTGCGTCAACATTTAGAGATATTTTCATAAGAATCCCCTCATTTCTTCTCTAGGTGAACCGAAAACAACATTTGTCTGAATACTATATAGTACTACCTGCTACACATTTTTATGACATTCTTTTAGTAGATGCCACATCAATCTTTCGCCAAAACTATCAATGTGTCATCCTCATTGAACTTTATCTTACTGTTTCGTTTAGGACACGTTATTATTCCGTTATCCTTTAATACATCTGATTTTCTGTAGCCCAATACTATGCAGTCGTTTCTGGAAGCAGACTCGATTATCGTGTCAAAGCATACTTCCTTGTCGATCTTCACAAAGCTGTCTACCGGTCTCATGTAAAGTTCTGAACCTTCTGTTGTAAGAAGCTCATCAAATACTTCAGCTAAAGCTCGGTTCTCCGAGATCTGTGTCGCAAGAAGACTTGTTATGTTTGAGCTAACCACAAAGTTATCTCCACCAATAAGAGCCGCAAGTTTCTGATTAGAGCTCTTCCTTATCTCACAGGTTGTAGCAAATCTGTTTTGTGTTTCTTCCGCAAGTTTCTTTAATTCAATAAGTTTTATCAGTGTATATGAATCGGCATCCTCATAATCGATATCATCGTTTGTAAGAACCAGTACATTGAATTCTTTTCTTTCAGGTATCTTTCTTATGTTCTCAAGAGAGAATTCATCTATCTTCACATATTTGATCTTGATATTGTTATAATCACTGAGCGGATATTCAAGGGAATCGAGAGTATCTACGATCTTTACCACAGATTCCTTGTTAGCGATCATATCGTATTCCTTAAGAATGTCATCAAGTCTCTTGTTCTGACCAAGGATTATAAGATCCATCATGCTCTTGTCTATTGTAGGGTTCTGCACTATGAGATCTTCTTCAATGTTCTTTTCGTTAGAGATCTTAAAGCTTCCGTTATCGTCTTCAAAGAGTATCAGCTTATCACCGTCTTTGATGACTTCATCCATTGAAGGATTTATCAATGACTTATGATCCCTGTATATACCAATAGGGATCTCTGCTTCAAACATATGAAGTACTTCCTTGAATTTCTTTCCTTTAGCTTCAGCTACATCTTCAAAATACAATTCATTATCGGCAAAATCGAATAACTCCTCGAATACACCGCAAAGTCCCCTTTGATTGCATGAATGAGCGATTATCCTTGAGATCTTGTCATTACCGTAGATGATCTGAACTCTCTTTCCTCCTGCAAGTTCAGCCGCATCAACAAATTTCTTTTCCTGAATGACGACAGATACAAACAGGTTCTCATCATAAAGCTCATTCTCTCTGTTCTCTATATATGCTTCTACGGCAAGCATGGATTTGATGGAATTAAAATCATCAATGCCGTTAATGATAACGGTTTTGGCATCCTCAACACTTGCTCTGTCAAGCATGTGTTCCTCATAGGGTTTACCGCTTCGGCATATGACCTTGGTATTCCTAAAATCACTTATATGGCCTTTTATCTCATCTTCCATCACTTCCTGTTCTTCGTCGCCGACAACAACGACAACACACTTATGCGATTCATTGCTGTTTGCTTCTACCAAGGAATCAATGAGTGTAAATACAGTATAGTTATATCCCAGTATTACCACATGGCCTTTTTCAAGGACTTTTGATGTGCCCTTTCTCATTTCATAGAGCTTGTTCTCAAAACTGCTGTTGATTATACCTACAAGAGCACTTGTAAAGAACAGTCCGAACAGTGTCATGATTGTCATGAACACTATATTGGTCTTGCTGTCGAGTTCATCTCCTGCCAGGTTTCCTGCATCCAGTGTATGCATGAAGCTGTCCCATATCCTTGCACCGGGTGCACCGCCGCATATGATATATACGATTATTCCGGCTATGATCGATGCAATTAGAGTGAACAATAAAAGCATCAGGATCATGGTCGCTGTGCCTTTTTCCATTATTAGTTCTATATGGTACTGGATCTTTTCTTTTAAACTCGGCTTTTTCATAAAAATATCCCCTATATGACTACTGTTAAGCATGATTTGCATTGCCTATTAAGTATAACATATAGAAGTAAACATACCAATCACACTATCCCCCTCCTACTATGCAAAATAAAAAGGCCTCAGTTGCTACCAAGACCTTTATCAGCTTTATCCGGTTGTTAATAATGATCATACAAATTGTATGGTTTTCTTTTCCTCCGAAAATTCATCAAAGTACAGTTTTATTAATACCTAATATGGTATTCCTGATTCAGAAGACTCGAAGATGCTCTGGAAGCACATAGATATGCAAGCCACCCAGATAAGGCAGTTGCTATCGTTGAACGTACTGACATTACAGATAAATAAAGTACACACTCTTTCTTATCGCACATCATAAAGATTCTCACATTCCGAATCTAAAGCTATAGCTATTAATCAAATATTATTCCGTATCTCCACATTTTTCCTTCCTGTTCCAAAACATCAAATTTGGTTTTTGTGTAGAACGGATACGTAACTTTTACATCATCCTTATAATCTAACGCAAACAAGCATGCTCCCAGTGCCATTGGCTTTGAACCAATTGTACATATATTTAGCAAAGTATTTCCACTATCCTTTTTAATTCTGCAAAGCAAGTTATATGTATCGAAAGGATTGTTGGCTGTAGTTGTCATCCTATCTGACCTTTCACGACTACTAATAAGGATTTCATTATTTAGCAAACTAACATCCTTCAATTTGGCTGTATATGATGGGAATCCATTTACAACAATAGTCCTTATAATTTCTTTTCCTTCTTCGCCTAATTTCCCATAAACCAAACCAGCCAATCCCCCATCAAACCCTAAGAAAATAGTCAACACCTCTTTTTGATCTTTTCCACTATTAACATAACCAGTTACCGGTGCACACGTTCTATAACTGTTATTTGGATGATATGAATCAAAATAGCCTTCTTCGTATATATAATTTCTTGGTTCAGTGTAATAAACATCCAATGAAGAAACACAACACTTTTTCCTAAGATAGTAAATTAAACTATATACAGCCGGAACACTAAACCCCGTGATATCTACTCCAACCTTACTTAATCGGCCAATACCAATAGAATTCATTTTTCGAAATAATTCAACATCGTTGCTAACATCAAGTATCTCTTTTGAACAACTTGCAAAATCATCATAAAAAGAGTTCTCCTGATCTTCAGATAAACTATTATGGAAATTCTTGTAATCAGCCAGTATAAACTTGCCACATGTTACTTTTCTACGACACCATTTTAAGATGGCTCTACTTCTTTTCTCAATGTTGGGAGCCATAATAAAGTAATCATATTCTTTTTTGTCAGAATTAGAAGAAACCATCTCCATATCATATGTCACTGCATTTAATGCCATTTTTCACTACCTTCTATAAAATCAAAAATACTCATCTGTGAATCATCATCAGCTTCAGGTTTATTTATGACCGAATCAACCTCTTTACACTTCTTTATAAACTGTATCGGCGGAACATTCTCTTTCAACATTTTTCCAAACAATTCAGTCGTGATCATCTGATTATATCCACCTCTAGTTCTGTATGAAAATTGATACAATGGTGCAAAAATGCGATTTAGCTGATAGATATTCCCTCTAGGTTGTCCAATCGACTTTAACTGACGATTTTGTTTGCGGATTATAACTCCTGAATTAATCAAATCAATAAGGTACTCACTCAGTTCTGGATCATTCTTTATACGTATTTCATCTGTAAATGCAAATTGATTCGTTTCAGGATATTTAACTGCAGAATCTCTGTGATACTCTTCAAACGCTCCTCCCAGATTTTCTATAAAACTATACATCTCATTTCCATGTCTATTGCTCTGAGCCACTTTTCTTCTTTGGTCCTCGGCAGTATCTCTTGCACCTAACGTTTGAGTACTAATAGGTATAGTTTTTCCTTTTATCAAATCTTCTATCATGTCCCTGTTTACATATTTGAACGTATTTCTACATAAAGATATAAAATCATTTATAGATCCACTTGATAAGAACACAAAAGTGTTCAAACTATAGTACCATTTAGACTCACCATAAATAGCTCTTAATAAAAACAATAATGCAAGACGATACTTATCTCCATATCCCAATTGATACTTTCGAACATCTCCCTTGGCCTCTATTAACCTTTTTTCATTTCTAAGCTTTATATAATTTCTGCAGTTTTCTTCCACCTCTAAATACGAGTAATCTCCGCGTGAAACAAGGAGGATATTGTACATCTCAAGTAACTTCTCATCATTCGATAATAATCTTACAGCATCTTCAAATTCTTTTTCATCATCAAAACATTTTTCTATTAATTCAAACTGTTTTTTCCCTTTTGCGACCGCTTTTGCCTCCTCATCCCAATCCTCGTTTTTGCCTAATATCTCTCCAATATCTGTTAATTTGTTATCTGCATAAACCTCAACACTACCTAATCTTTTACGAGAAACCTCAACCACAAATTTTTTATACTCTTTAGAATCACTAAACACTAGTTTTCGTAGAATATAATCTCTATCAACTTGTAATCTTTCAATTCCAATCCTAGTCGCATTATCTCCATCCATACCAGCTGGACGCATTCCTATCCTATATGTAAGATTGCAAGTCTCATCTACTTGTTTTATAAGAGTGTTTACAATTCTTTTAAACACACCTAAATTTTCATACTCATCCAAGACTACAGAAAAAAGAATATTTTTCCAATCTTTAACACCTTCTGTAATTCTATTGACTAAATTATATATATAGTCCTCCGTCCCGAGCAAGGGTTGAATATCACTTTGCCAAGACTCCTCATATAATGACTCATTTATTATTGAATCCATTTTCCATAAACGCTCATTAATGCCGTCTATAGCACTATCAAGCGATTCAACTTGTAACCCTATTGCAGTTGAAACTGCTTTTATCATTTCTGATGAAGCCTGTCCTTCATAAACATAATCTATATTTTGTATTATTTCTCGTGCAACAAACATCTCAAAGTAATGTTTAAATATCTTATCTTTTAGGGTTTGTTTACAATCTAATAATTCAATGAGATTACAAAAATCTTCTTTGTATCTAAAATATGATCCAAAACTATTCTTTTTTAAATAACTAAGTTTTTCTTCTACTGTCTTGTTAGCAATAAACTCTTTCTGGACAGGATATGATAAGTACTTCAAAATCATTGTCTTACCAGACCCTCGAATCCCTTCAATTACTATTGGGGTCCTACTCAAAAATAGCTCGCTTTCATTTAAATTGTATAGTGTGAAAGGACTGCACCAATACTGTCTTACTTCATCAAACTGCATGTCTCTGGCAGTACAACCAACAAATGGATTCTTAATAATACTTTCGCCCATCTATCGCACTCTCCTTCCCACTTCCGTATATTTTTTCATATCTTTTAAATATAGCTTTCCAACCACTACTTGTACCCCAAAAAATCGGTAATGAATCGTTTGGTGTATTATACTCAAAACCAATCATATACTCTCCGTTTTCATACCCTAAAGGATACTGGTACATGTATTCATCATCTTTTACAGCTATCTTTCCGTATTCAAGACAAAACTCCTTTGCATACATCGTAATGTCTTTTACCTTTTCATCTGAAAATACAAATGAATCACTTGAAAAAGTTTGATCTCGTTTATCCAATACCATAGTAGCTACAGGAGTTATATTTAAATCAGATTTCGTTATTCTATTTATAGCCTCTTCCGTAGCTATAAGAAAACCAACATATTTATTTTCCGCATCTATTTTATATTTTTCTAAATACCTACACGCCTGAGTTCCAGACATTGAAACATCATCAATAAATATAAGGTTTTTATACAAATGTCCGTCTTTCGGTTCGAAACAATTCTTTGACAATCCATTCTCTTGTCTAAAGAAATACAAGATTGTCTTTCCACTCTCACTATCATTTCCCAACCCTACAAAAAGGGTATCATTTAACAATTCATCTAATACCTCATCAAAAGACCTCCTATTTAAATTCTCAAGAAGCTTCTGATGTAATATTAGATTAAACAAATCCTTGCAAAGAATGCGCACATCATCAATTGAATAATAAGTAAAATGAGCAAGTAACCATAACGCTAGCTTATGTTCTATTTCTATTGAGGAGAAATACCTACCTGTAAAATTACCTAGCCATTTATCTATAGCTGCCTCTGATACGCTATTTTCCCATGCAACACTGGAAGTCTTTAAAATGATTGTTTTAAGCCTTTCTATGTTAAGTCTATCTTGAATTATTTGCTCTACCTCATTCTTAGTAAACATTTAAACAAATCTCCCCTTTGATCCCGTAGCGTATTCTCTTTTTATTTCTATACTCATCCAGTTTCGATTCAATGACTCAGCGACTGCACCTGTAATATTACTACCAGCAAATGGATCAATGACTAAATCGTTCTCATCTGTTAAAAACTTTATAAAAAAATTCGGAATATCATCAGACATTCGAGCCGGGTGTATTTCCAAGTCATTTTCCTTACAATAAGAAAAATAAGAGCCAGAACCAGCTGTATTTGCAGCAATAATGACATTCCCAGGTATTGCGCCTCCATTATCCACAAAAAAAGATTTTTCTCCTATAACATGTTCTGATGGTCTTTTGCCCGAATTGTAGAATTTTCTTTTAATCAGTTTTTTCATTTGCTCACTATATTCTGTCAAGACTTTGCGATTATCCGCCTTAGGATTCGGGCATTTAGCTAGCCACCAAATACGAGTAAACGAATCTTTAACTCTCACACGTCGTTTATTAACCCACTCAATTGGTGCAGGCAACGCTGAAGGGTTATAATTTATAAATTCTTGACATAGGTAAAGTCCTCCCTTTTCCTTAAATCTAAGTAGCGTTTCTATTGGCAGAGTTGAATGAACAGGATTTCCTTTTTCCCATGCACTACCTATTTCAATAACTAAAGACCCATCATTAGTTAAGACATCAGAAAAAAGTGGAGCCAACGATGAAAACCATTCCAAATACTCATCTCCTGTCATATTTCCATATCTTTTTGCTCGACTCAGTGGAAATGGTGGTGACGTAAAAAGCAGATTAGCTTTCCTACCATTATTCTTTATATAATCAGAAATAATACTCTCACAATCTCCCAAAAACAGTTTTCCCTTATCTGTTTCATAAAAAGGTTTATCCATAGCACTCCCAACAAATCTAATACTATTCTCGCTTTTTGTAATTTATTAAACTATTGAATAATTATACCAATTAGTTAAACATTTTTAAACACTACTAGTAATGTTATTTATGTTACATATGTAAATTTCTAACCTCAATCAGCCATATGGCTATTTATCTCTTCTTTGATTCTACTCAATTTATACTTTTTTAAGCATAAAAATCTCTAAACATAGTAAAAGCGCTAAAACGGTTTTAAATCCAACTAAATTTCAGTTATTTTTACCCATTTTTCAGCGCTTAGCATCGAAGCAATGATTGGCTGTGGCTGTAACCGGAAAGGAAAGTATTTAGAACGAAATTCTTACCAAATACGATAAAATGATCAACAAGCTCATAGATAAAGAAATCTATGGGCTCAATTCCCTAAAACAATCCAAATATAAAATTCACGTTCTTCATCGTTTTTACAGCCAGACATTACAATTGTGTAAACAACGCTGACACTTTTTCATTTTCCGCATAATGAATACGAATTCCTTAATAGCGCTCATATTGAACTCCAATTACACATATTATGCAATATTTGCACTTTATCATTATACAAAAGTGCATTATTTGCACTTTATTCAGATTAAAATGTGCATTATCGTGATAAAAAAGGAACCGTATAACGATTCCTTAGTTCTTGCGAATTGATTGTATATGTCTATTATGTTGCAACTAGAATTGAAGCTTATTGATCTCCTCAACAAGTCTTCTTCCGTAGACTTCACATCCAAAGCAGTTAGGATGAAGATTGTCTAAAAAGTATTCTGAGAAATGCGGAACAAGTTTCATTCCGTCTACTATCTTAACGTTCTTATACTGTCCTGCTATCTTTGCAATATTCTTACAGAATTTTATAAGGGTGGGCAGTCCGTCCTGTGAATCTCCTCTCCATAAAGGAGTGATACAAAGTACCGGTATATCATTGCCGTATATCTCCATGAGTCTCTCATAATATTCTTCAACAGCGGTCATCGTCTCATCACCGTACTGATTGGTACCGAGTGCAACTATGATCTTATCGGGAGTATATCCTTCCATCTTCATGAGTGAGTTCTTGTCATAGATATATCCGCCTATACCCTGATTTAAAATGTCATAGTTAAGTACACGGTTTGCAACACTTACATATGTACATGAAGAACGAAGCGGACCGTATCCCTGTGTTATCGAATCTCCAAGCCAGAGTACTTTCTCGTTCTTTACAGGTCTTTTTACATCCGCATCAATGGTGAAATTTTTAATGAGTACCGTTGCATCTGCAGGAAGGTATATCACTACATTCTTTTTACCCTCAGGAAGTTCCCACTCAATGGTACCCACATCCATTATGTCTTTGATGTAAGCGATGTTAGTGATAAGCCCGTCTACCATCATCTCAAATGAATCGGGAGAACCCTTCCAGATGACCTTATAGTCAAAGGATACTTTTGTTGCCTCAGTAATGAATTCTAAGGTTTTTGCTGTTGATGCGGTACACCTGTCATACCACATATCAAAAGCTCCCTTGAAATACTCTATCTGCTTTTCAGTATACTGGAATGACTGAAGATATCCGTCATCAGTCTCTTTGAATTCATATGCTCCAAAATAGATTTTCTTTAATTCTTCGTTTGATAAGATCATGTTTCTTTACCGCCTGCGATTAGATTAAGATTTCAGTCTGAAAACAGTACTAACTTACTGTTTTTTTACACAAATCCCTTAAAGTAAAGAATGGCGTTTTTACAGGGTTTTGTCAATACAAACTAGCGTCTTGGCCAATTTTTAACTAGCGTTTTGGCAAACTTATGTAAACCGTCTCATCAAAAAAAGGCTGCTTATGCAACCTTTAGATAATACATATATTAATAATATATCCCGTCCCAGAAATGTTCAGTCAGAATCTCTCCCGTATGTGCATCAACACTTACCGTACTGTTTTTGTTGATTGTGAATACATATATAAGATCTCCGTCAATGTTTGCCGTAAGTATATATGTCCCTTTTATTTCTGACACCTTATTGAAATCGGATGACATTTTTTCCAGGTTGCCGCTTGCGGTATCATATACGATCTCTATTATATCTTCTATGGGCATCAAGCCGTTCTTATCAGGCTCTTTTTGTCTAATGGTATAGTCGCATCGTCCCCATTCATAACCGATGCCTTACTGATAGGCTGCCCCGTACTCAAAATCATCATATACGATCCCGTCTGTGTACTTCTTTGCAAGCAGTCTTAATTCCCCGCGTGTTTCGGATTCATAGACACCATCTAAACATACATCCTCTTCAAGTGTGTGATCTGCCTTTTCAAGACATTCTTTTGCATATTCTTCCCTGGCGGCACTGATATTTCTTACTTTGAACATGTCTTTTTCAAAGTATGTATGTTCTCCGATCTTTTCCATCGTTGCTTCACTGAATGCCCGGGAATTGTTTTCTTCCTGCTCTGTTTCAGGTTCATCCGCCCAGTAGTCTCTTTCTTCAACATCGTCATATACTTCCCAGAAAAGTATCCTTACTCTTGTACCTTTGGCATATATCCCGTATCTGCACAATTGATGGACTTTATCTACAGAATAAAGGACCGCATTGTATTCAACGGTCCCGCCGTCTTTTAATCTGCGTGGGATCGGTATGATAAGAACCAACACTATTAAAATGATTATCACTCTTTTGATTATCTTAGACATATCTTCTCTCCTTCTATCTAAGATACGGATAAATATACTCGGATTTATGGAAAAGAGGGCACAAATCTGTGCCCTCCTAAACTCAATATGTCTGTCTGCAGTTTTATATCATCCCTGATGTGCTTTAAGGAATTCCATGAACTCCGTACTTGTTATAGGTCTTGAGAAGTAATATCCCTGTATGTAATCGATACCGAGACTTACCATTGCATCAAGCTGTTCCTTTGTTTCCACTCCTTCGGATACGATCTTCATATCCATGTTGTGGACGATATTTACCATACCTTCCATGACATGCTTTATCCTGTCGTTTGTAAAGTATCCCTGTGTGAATTTCAAGTCGAACTTGATATTCTGAGCCGGCATGTCTACGAAATAATCAAGGTTTGAACGACCTGTTCCGAAGTCATCAAGTGAAAATGTCACACCGATCGCTCTTAGCTTCTCTATATTTAAATTGAGCAGATGCTTAAGTCCGGTATCCGCTGTTTCGGTGATCTCGAGATTAATGCTTGAAGGATCTATGTTGTATTCTTCTATATGTTTCTTTACAAAGCTTGTGGGATTCTCATAGTCAAACTGTGCCACGGAGATATTGCTCTCTATGTTTTCGATACCGAGCTTTTGAAGCTCGCCCGTTGCTAACAGTTCGCATACTTTCTTGAATACTCTTATTCCAAGCGGTATTATCTGACCGTTTTCCTCGGCAACCGGAATGAAATCGCCGGGCGACACCATCTTGCCGTCTTCATCCTTGATACGAACTAAAGCTTCGGCTGAAGTAAACTTTCCTGCCTTGACATTGTAGATAGGCTGATAATATACCTCTACCCTGTCATCTCTAAGAGCATTCTCTATAAGGTTATATACCCTTGTCCTGTAACGCATCTTGTCTACAAGATCCTGATCACAGACAAGCAGGTTTTCTGCCGAATCCTCATAGCAGTGGATGAAGTTAAACACTTCATCTACACCTGTGAGCATCGTGCTGTCAGGGAAGAAGATGAATTTTGCTTCCACGGGGATGTCCGTTACTCCGTCAGCTCTTGCCTTTATCTCCATGAGCTTTTCTTTTGCTCTCTCTTTCGAATCATAGATGACACAGAACTTGTCATCGCCTATCCTGAATACAGGTTCATCTCCAAGTTCAAGGAATCCTCTTGCGGATCTTATAACGGCATTTCTCTTCATCTCGAGTTCTCCGAACGGAACAAGATATTTGATCTTTGCCGTATAGAATGCAAACGGTTTATTGTAATTGAACTTATCCTGCAAGAACAGTGAGAGTGCATTCTGTGTGAACAGTCCCGTTGCTCTGTCTATATGTTCGTTGGGATTTTCAAGCTGTGAATAGAGTACGATCATACCGAGCGCTGCCGCAAATCCGACAAGCAAAACCTCTTTAAATACAAACTGTATGAGTGCCGCTATAAGCCACAGACCCTGCCATGTGAACAGTGCGATAAGTCTTCTGTGTGATATATCCTTTTTATGCTTAAGGGAAAGGAATAACGTGAATGAGATGTAGAATATCGAAAGTGCGTATGTACAAAGAGCCGCTGGTCCGTATGAATATACACTCCTGCCTTCCATGTAGTAATCAAGCGGCAGTATTATTATCAGTATCTCGCCTACTATGTACAGGATCATGGCAAGATTTCTTATAAGCTTGTTATTGAACTGTACGGCAAGATCATAACATGCGTACAAAAAACCGCAGTATCCCTGGGTTACAAGTAACATTATATACAGCTTGCATACCGCTTTCGTAACTGTAGGAGAAAAGCCTTCATAGACAGCCATGTGGATGACTACTATCGATGCGATATCGAATACCAGACATGCTATGCATACGCCAAAGGCCGCAATAAACAAAAGCCTGTTCTTTACATTGAGCTTTCTGTCACGCTCAATGAAGACCAGGAAGATTATAAGCATAACCAGTCCACATACCTGCAGTTCAATATTCATCGGTAATCTCCCAATACACAGACATAACGCTTTAAAGTCTTAACACAAACCCCTTTGTTTATGTCCGCCTCTTTTATTATAGTACAAATCCGATGTAGTTAACATCCGATCTGTCTAAACTCATTTATATACGCCTGATCCTATATCAGCATGATAATGAATCCTATAACAAGCGGTGCCGGCAGGATACAGCATACTATATCCGCGATCTTTCCTTTGTTTAAGGAATCATCCTTATAAAGAAATTCCTTCTTATCATCTGGATTTACAAGAAGAGTAAACGTCTCCCCGATCTCAAATGAGACAAGATTCGAATAATACGCCGAATCTATCACATAATGATCATCATCCACAGATTCAAAGACCGGCTTATATATATAGCCGCCTCGCATGGCCTTCCTTTTAAGTACATCCGTGACCTTAACCTGTAATTCCTGTGTGCAGTTAACTCTTCTTCTATGCCATTTTCTGTACTTTGATACACACAGTGCTGCCCATGCAAGTATCAACAGCACACATATCAATGCTCCCCAGGCAATTGCAAACATACTCTTTCCCCTGTTTATATCTTATTTCCCGGTTATCTTTTTGAATTCATTTATGAATCCTGCAGGCTGCTTGTCGCATTCGTCAAAGAACAGATGCTGTCTTACAAAGCTGTCATCATTATATATGACTTCAAGAAACTCGTTTTTGCTGTTGTTTTTATAGAAACGTCTCCAGGGACTTCTCCTGTTAAGGTCTTCTGTAGCCTGCTTTCTTAAATCTGCTGCCGATCCGGGTGCCGGATCCTTTTGAGTCTTATTCGGATCGCTTACCAGAATGTCATCTATGTATTTAACATCGATAACATAATGATCGGTATAGGTACCGTCATAATTATCTTCTATTACAAACAGATGACTTTCGGAGAGCAAAAGATCACATTTGCAGTCCGGAACTATCTTATCGGCAGGATGTATCCTTGCCGACATACTGCTTAATATTTCTTCACCCTTGTATGTATCCATAGTTTTATACCTCCCCTGTTTATATACTCAGAATATTTTATCATACCGACCGTAAGCAATCTTTAAAACATTTTTCATTTTTTTGTTATATTTTTAATCTGACACTTATGTCACCGATGAGATAGGTGTATTTACGCGCTTTACCGGATGTCTTATCTATTCTGTCACTGATGCTCTCCTGCTGAAAAACAGTCGAAATCGCTTAAATTTGCCATTTTGACTGTTTTGGTCATTTACTATTATGTAAACCATTTGAGATTTGTTTGCCTATATTCATATATCGGATACAGCTTTGGGTGTTTGCATTATGTCTATACATTATGTAAATCTATTAGTGATAAATAAAGACCGGAGGTTTCCCTCCGGCTCATGTTCTTTAGTTCTGTGAAGAGCTGTCTTTTCTTCTTTTAACCATTGTCCTTATATTAAGGATATTTGCTAAAGCAAGGAAGCTCATCCCCGTTGCCAGATATCTGGTTGTTGTCTGATCATATAACATAGATAATACTATGAATGTCATTGCGATGATAGCAAGTGTGAGTGTTACAACCATGATGATCTTTTCTTTTGTTTCCATTTTGATTTCCTCTCCCGTTTGGTGTTTGTGTTTCGTTTTCTGACCTGATCTTATAAAAAAATCACATCGGCTTAAAGGACACTAAACGACCAAATACCTGATTTTTCCAAATGGGACAGGACTTGTCTCAAAATTCACTTATTATCTTTTCTTATATATACAAAACTCAATACTATCGCTATCACCCAGACGCAGACAATCGTAAGTAAACCCGTCTCGCTGACAAAGTACATCTTGTCTTCACCTATGGTAAATGCTCCGAACAGCTCCTGATCAAGAGCATTATGCGTTGTATGAAGTACTGCTGCCGGCCATATACTGCCGCTTTTCATCATAAGTATCGCAGCTATTATACCGACCGGGAATATACAAAGTATGAATGCACAAAGCTTATACCAAAGAGGCGTTCCCTCCATATATCCTCCCCATATGAGCAAGGGGAAGTGCCATACGCACCAGAACATCCCCACTATCGTTATGCCCTTTGATATCCCCATGCGATCGATAAGAGCAGGGAGCATAAAGCCTCTCCAGCCTATCTCCTCGCCCGTCGCAGTGGCAAATGATACTATAAAGGCTATGATCATATATATGAAGATATATATGAATGATGCATCCCCGAAAGATAAGCTCTTTGGATGCGTCATCCAGTAGATGGCATATGGTACTATAAGATACATCAAAGGGATAAGAAATGCCACTATGATATATTTGAACTTGCATTTCCTTATGCTTAAGAGGGAATGCTGCTTCTTATATGAGAAATCCTCATCGTTATCGTTTAGACTTATCCTTGCCGCAACAAATGCCGATATCGCAGGTATCCACATCAAAAGTATGACTATCAAATCGGTCGCGTTGCAGTATATCCACTCGCAAAGAGCGGAAAGTAAGATGACAAGACTCATAAAGATACTCAAAGCTTTGCCTGATATCTTTCTTTCTGTCATATGATCTGTCTGTGTTCCCATCCTTTATTGCCTTCCTTTAAGGATCTTTACTGTTTCTTTCTGTGTGCCGTTATTATGGTATAGCTGTAGGAATTTATCGTTATTACCATGCCTTTTGCTTCACAGTACCAGTTCTTTCCCTGTTTATATATCACGCAGTCCTTGCTTAAAACAAGATCTTTGCAGTACTTAACCGCATCTTCACTGTCAAGTCCCAGATTTTTCTTTATGCGATCGATACCCATCTTAGTGGTATGGACCTTATCCATGTTTTTAAGGAGTATATTAAAATCTTCCATCTTTATCCTTTCACGCTTACCCTATTATATACCTATGTCATTTAGTTGTGAATATGCAAATTATGTAAACCATTTCCCGTAAAGAAAAACAGAGGAAACATTGCTGTCTCCCCTGCCTCATCATCTATACGGGTGGTCTTTTGATATTAATCAATATCCAATACTTTGTCTGTATGATTCTTGCGGTTTTCCTGCTCGATCATCATACCGATCAAAGTATCGTCCTTAACATCTATCTTTCCGTCAAGATTCATATCTATACCGTAACGTGTTTCATTTGTATTTGCCATTTTTTCATCCTCCCTGCTTAAACATAAACCCTGTTTACTGTTTTATGGTACTATTAAATTCATCCTGTTTAAATGACTAAAAGGACAAAATAAAAGGCTTTATTATGCTTTTTAGGGAACTTTTTACCATCTTTTTGATCAAAAAGTTCCCTAAAACATTTATTTCACGGGTTTAGCTGTATATCCATCTGATGCCATATGACACCGCCCCAGGCCGAATCGGATTCACCCCTGTCCGTAAATCCGAATTTCTTATACATCTTTATCTTGTCTGGTTCACAGGTGAGAACAAGACGCTCTCTGTTGTTTTCGCATTCTCTTTTGCAGTAGACTGATATCATTTCACGGGCTAGCCCTTGACCCCGGTACTCAGGCAGAACACTTACTCCGCAGATCATGATATTCTTTCCGTCTTTTTTATGAAGGGATGCATCCGTAAAAAACTCATCCTTAAGATCATCACAATCGGTCGCGATACCGTTAACAAACCCGGCTATTCTTTTACTTTGCTTATCATATGCGACTAAAAAGATGTCTCCTGCTGCCTCAACTCTTTCATGCATACGCTTAGGTGTACAGGCTTCGTTTGGAGGAAAGCATATCTGTTCTATATCTGAAACCTCATCGGCTTCATTTTTGTTTATGGTGCGAAACTCAAATCTCTCATGCAAAGTAGAGTCTGATCTCCCAAATCTTTCTTCTTTTGATATCTTATCACTCATATATTTCTCTTATTCAATATCTATCACAACAACCTCAGGGTTATTAAAGAATCTCGGTCCCGGTGTACTCTCTCTTGCAAGACCTCTGCTGACTATCAGTATGCTTCCGTTATCAAGCTCATACTTTCCGTCTACGTATTTAGCCATGAATCCCTGATCGGGTGCATAAAGTCCTAAGTTAACAAAGGGTATCCTAAACTGTCCCGCATGAGCATGCCCCGAAAGGATAAGATCAAAATCATAATCATCATAAATGTCGATCTTTTCCGGACGATGGCTTACAAGTATCTTAAAATGATCCTCATCGCATTTTTCATATGCGCTGTCTATCTGATCCTTGAATGTCTGATCGATCATATATGTGGGATCATCAACTCCGCATATGTCAAGGAAGGTTCCGTTAATATCAACCGTCTCACAGTCGCCTGCAAGTACATGTACTCCTATACCGGTAAGGTATTCCTTCATGGAATCAACCCTTCCGCTCCAGAACTCATGATTGCCCGTAACATAGTAGCATGGATACTTTTTTACCATATCCTCCAAGAGTATCTTTGCATTGTCATCCTTTAGCTTATCATCAAGGATATCTCCGCCAAGGATTATAACATCCGGGTTTTCTTTATCTATTCTTTTTATAAGGTTTGCCTGATCCTTGCCATAATAACAGGAGTGAAGATCCGTTATAAGTACGATCCTCACTCCAGCAAGTTTACTTTCCTTTGGTGAGACTTTGATGTGTTCAGTCACCGGTATCCATGTGATGATCCACAGGATGATAAATATGACAAGGAGCAGTAACGTTATTCTTTTCTTTTTCATTCTTTCCGGTTCTTTATCGCTTCGATTATCTTCTTATCTTCTTCAGAAAGATTAAGATCTTCGTTTATCTTATCAAGCACCCTGTTAAGATAGCCTTTTGGATCTTCCATGTTTGATATCCCGCTTAAGGGGCCTTCATCCAAAAGCGCCTCTGTTATCTTAAGGATGCCGTGAAGCTCTTCATAGCTTAATGTATCCTTTTTAAGTACTTCTTCAACGTGAGCTTTCTCATATACGATCCATGCCGAATATGCAGGTACCACGTAGTTATCTACACCGTTAAGCAAAAGCCACTGTCTCGTTTCTTCATCCTCAGCTGTTATAAAGTCAACGCAGTGTATCCTTCCCCAGCCCTTTACTCTTTTGGCAAGTTCTAAAATCTCTTTTTCCGCTGCGGGCCATGCACGCATCAAGAATACACTAAAAAGTGTAAACTCATCGGAAAGCCCCACTATGCGGACCGTCCTTGCAAGGGCTTCATTCTCATATACCTCATAAAGTTCAAGGATGCTTAAGGCAAGCTTTACACACTCTGTATTGTCCGATGTTAAAAGAAGATCGACAGAAAAATCATAGAGTCTGTCATGATCCATCTTATTGTTCTCATCAACGATGAATCTCTGTATATCATCTATGAGTGTAATCGTTCTTCGTGTTCTTGAAAACTCCTTGTATCTTTCGATCGCTTCCTTGTCTTTCCCGTTAGAGATAAGAGTAAGGATCTCTCCAAGTTCAGCCTTGTCTTCATCTCTTAGAGGAGTGACACCCATGTGATAGATGGTTATGCCGTCGAGTGCTCCGTCTGCAAATCTGTCTATCTTTCCGTCTGTATCTTTAGGAAGCGAGAAATTATCGGGTAATACTCCTTCAGAGTTTCTGCTTGTCGCTATGAGTTCGCTTATAGACTTTTCCATATATATCCCCTTTAGTCTTAATTTTCCCTTTGATTATATCTAAATCTTATTTATCTTTTCAATCTTATAATATGCCACCATCATTCCTATGGTGATCGCCATGGGACAGAGTATCACCGGAACAAATGCCGCGCTGTTTTGTTCAATGAAGATGAGCGGCAGTCCGGTAAGCTCCATAAGAGTGGCATATATGAACCACAGTATACCTATAGAGTGATTGTATTTTTTTACATCCTTAACTTTGGGCGGCTCAACTCCTGCCCAGAAGCCTACCGCCTTCTTTGCTTTAAAAGAATATACTCCTATCCCTGCAAGAGATATGCTTACCAGTGTCCAGATGAAAAATCCTATGAAACTCCCCATATTTTACCCCCTATCTTATCGAGAGCAGTCTGCTCCTTATGCTCTCGACCTGTCTAATGGCTTCATCACACTGCTTTTTGGCATCGCTTATCTTTGACTGTACCCAGAGATCCACGATAAAGCCGTCCAAAAACACATCGGCTATCGTTAAGAACTCATCGATATGGATCGAAGAACATCCTTTGACATCCTTAAGTTCCCTGTTTAATCTTTCAAGGGCACGCTTTGCCTCATCGATCTCTCTTTCTGCCTTTGACATCTTGCCGTGCTTGAAAAGCCATGTGATCGTATTTCCTCCCAGCACATCAAGGATCCCCCAGTTCCCTGCGCTGTTAAGATATGCTCTTGCATTACCAAGATGTGTGAGTGCGTTGTCGGCTGCATCTATGGCTTCTTTGACTTCTTTTCTTTCTATATCATTCATGTGACTCCCTCCCTGTCATGAATCGTTTTCTACTGTATCCATTGTACAATGTGAAAGAGCTTACTTAAATGATAAGATCGTTAAAATAAACATACGGATTTTGTTTTGCCCGACAAAATAGCCTGTCTGTTAATCCTTATCTGTCAGGCCCATTTTTCCGTTATCGGTGATAAGGTCAAACATACCCTTTTTCCCTTCACTGTTATCCATTGCAAGACATATATCAAGATCCTTTTGATCTACTGTGGTATAGCCTTCTTTAAACTTATCCTTGTTTGCGTCATAGTACCACTCTGCACAGTTGCATATCATGTCACAAAGATATGTGACATCTATGGCCATCATCTTATAGTAGCTTCCTTTTTCGGGGACACCTGCATTGAAAGTCAGATGGGTAAGTGTAGTACCGTCACCGAGGATAAGTACAAACTTGTTAAGTCTCTCTGATGTTTCCTTCGTATCGGATTGATCCCCGTAGAGAAATGCTTCCCTGAGTTCATATACGATCCTGCCGCTCATCCACGGATCATGAGTCCCGTCATACTCAGTCTCCTTTGAAAGATATTTTCCTATGTATTCGTCATACCATGTGATGAATCTGTCTTCTTTTGTTTTATGCGGATACTCTGCGTATCCGCATATATCGGGCAGGTCAAGTGAAAGAGAAAGTGCTGCAAAGTAGCATTTGTTTTTTAAAGACGATCTTATATCTTCAACATACTTAAGTATCATGTTTTTTCCTTTCCCGACAATGGATCATATACGATTATACAATAAAATCTTTTTAAAGATCCGTATGCAGATCTGTTACACTTCATATTGTAACATGTCCTTAAGATGATTGTACCGGAAGAGGTATAATCAGTTGAAATATACTCCCCCTTAGCGGCCATCCATTTTAAACCTGTCGGATGGTCGCTTCCCTTTTGTATGAAAACTTAAAAGAGAAGCCTCACCACTTTAAGGCTCGTTTAGACTCTATGATATCATCATGTATTATGCTAAAATTACACTGCATAAAAACTGCCGGCGGAGGTTTACAATGAATAAACTCACATCCAAGATGATAATACTGTCTGTACTCATAATGCTCATTGGTCTTATGGCTGGCTGCTCTAAAAAAGCGCCTGAGACTGTCACGCATCATGAATCCGGAAGCTGTACTTTGATAGTATCTGATATATATGCTGAATGCGTTGCAAACGAGGATGCTCAGGGTGCAAAGGATGTACTTGAAACATATGAAAACCTGATGGCTTTTTGCTGTGATGTTGTAAGTTATGACGATGTCAAGAACAGAAACTATAACAACATCCAGTATAATATCGGTGATCTTCAGTTGGCGGTCTCTGCATACAATGAATACAATGAAGACTCTGCGACGGATATTGAGGTAGACTGGATATGTCAGTTTAACTCATGCACCAATAAACAGCATGATGCGATAGATGCCTATGTCGAATGGTTTCATAAAGGTCAGAATGTGACTCCAAACGGACTGGTACGAGATTACAGATATGAATTTGATTCAAAGTATAATGAGATCAAAAAGAAGTATGACATTAAGAATGCTCCTGCTTATGATGCCTTATCTCCCGCTCAGTTTAATGAGGTGCAGAAATACATGAAAGATGCATCCTATCAGGTGGATACATCTTTATGGGAATGACTGTTTTGATTTTTCAGGAAAATCGGAGTTTTAAATGAAGATATACTATGATGACAAAACAATTAGAATAAGGAGTATGATCAAGGAAGATGCCAAGGTACTTTATGACACTTATTTATCATATGGCTGGCATCCCAGTATAGAAACTTATGAGAATTATCATAAAGAACAAGAAGAGGGAAAAAGACTTGTTTTTATTGCCGAATATGAAGACAGAGTCTGCGGACAGTGTACGCTTGTACTTAATCCTGACGAAGGCCCCTGGGGCAACAAAGGTATTCCTGAAATAGTTGATCTGACAGTCTTTACTGATGTTCATAATAAAGGGATCGGAAATAAGATAATGGATGTTGTTGAAAAGGAAGCTTCAAAGATATCAGATAAAGTCTATCTGGCAGTCGGTGTTCATTCCGGATACGGCGCGGCGCAAAGAATGTATGCAAAAAGAGGCTATGTTTTTGACGGAAGCGGAGTCTGGTATCAGGGAAAACAGTTGGATCAATACGCTCCGTGTGTTAATGATGACGATTTAGTACTTTTTATGTCTAAGGAAATATAGTTTGAGATAAACGACAAAAGAGGAGCCCAATGAGCAAAAGATATACTTTTTTATTGTCATTTCTTGTTATGACATTACTTGCTGTCGGATGTGATATGAATTCAGATTTGGATTCAACTGATAAAGACACAGCAGATACAGGGATTGTCAGTTCAGGTGAAGATGCGGATACCGTGGATGATGAGATCGTCAGTGTTGAAAGATTTATGGAGTATTACGGTGTTACCAATACGGATATCCCAAGAGACTATATCCTGGATTTTATCATGCAATACAGATTCAGAGAGGATACCTTGGCAAAAAGAGATTACTGGGCTATGGTTTCGGCTGATTATGATAACGGTGTGGTATACGGAACGGATACCGGCAGGATTTTTCAGGGAACGCCAAGTGAGCTTCCGCTTGAAGATTTTATAAAAGAAGCGGATGTGATCATGATTGAGTTTGATATGTATTATGGAGGCGAGCTGGCTTATCCGGGAAGGATGACACTTGATCTTAAGAATAATAAGATATATTATGCAACACGATCGCTGTCTGATTACACAGCATCGGAAAAGTGTGCGGATCTGACAGACGAGGATGTACAGCATATCAGAGACGAACTGCCCGGGCATATTTGGGAAGAACAGGATAAAGATCCTGAATACAATCTTGACTATACCTTCGTGATCAGAATGAAAGATCCTGACTACAACACAAAAGGTTATAGCGGAAACAGCGGCGATGAACTCAACTACCCCGGATTTGACGCATACTGGAAGGAATTGTATAAAGAGAAATTCGGGGAAGAGTTTGTTTTTGAAAAATAAAATGTTCATTGGAAAGGAGCATATAGTAATGGTACTTTTGGAAGGAATGGTCATATTCATTTTGATCGCTTCTGCGTTTTGGGTAATAGTCCCTCCGCTCATCTTTGACACCATATGGATCAAACGTGTGAAGAAGGGAAAGAGCAAGAAATTCGGTCCTCTCGGTATCATATCCATTATCGTTACCGTCTTAAGTATTTTGGAGATCCCGCATCTTATCACCATGATAGGGGAATACTTCGGCTGGTTATGAAACTTTTGCAAAGGTTTGTACTCGTTTAAAAGAGTATCAGGATAAAGAAACAAATGAAGAAACATCCTAAATTAAAAAAGCCCTTATATGCATCGGGGCAATACTCGCAGCTGTACTTATTCTGGTTGCGCTTGTCTATATAAACATCAAAAGCTTTACGGTTAAGAGATTGCTTTTATCAGACAGTAAAGAAGTTTATCTTATGGGTACCTTCCATACGAGTCACTTTGACTCTATGTCAAATTATTCTGTTGAAGAAATGCTAAATGCGATACAGAACATAGATCCTGATGTTATCTTTATCGAAGCAAGAGAAGAATACTATAAACAGTTCGGTGTGGTGGACGGTCCTGTCGATATGTGCATCACCTACTGCTACTGTCAGGATAATTCTATTCCCGTTGAGATGATAGATTACTGGAAGGTGACTGATGACAGCTATAAGCAGAATACGACCACGGATGACAGAGATGATCATATACACCAAAACATTATGGAGAAGCTGAAGCTCTATGATGATAAAAAAGTCCTGATCGTATGCGGATTCGGACACTTGTATCCGCAGATGAACCGACTTCTTGATGAAGGGCTTATAAAGGAAAATCCCACACATATCTCCAGACTGTTTAAGAGTGATGGCAATAAGTTTGAATATCCCTCTTCAATATGTGATGTATGGGAACAAAGAGCTTTCTTTTATGCTCACACTTATCCCGAATCAATACAGGCGGATGAATCAATAAGCGATGAAGTGAAATCGCAATGGCCTGTTGACAAAAACAACTGGTTTTATGACTCGCAGATGGAATACTGCGATCTGTTTAAAACAGATCAGTTATACAGATAAGACACAGCCTTAACGGTCTTTATATGAAAACATTAAAGAAGATGGCATACCACATATTTGTGACATGCCATCTTTCTATTTTGTCATCATGAAATTGTGAAAATCAAAATCCTGATCCGATATATCTGCAGGCTTTTCAATACAGTTTATGATCACTTCACTCTTCTTTAATCCTTAACATGTTCCCAAACCCGTATAAAGCCGACAAATACGTACAAAAATCGACTGATGATAGTGAAAAATAGTGAAATTTTAATGTAAATCAAGGCTCATTCTGCTATAATATCATTGAGGTATCTAAAGATGATCAAAGTGATTTTAACGAATGAGATCTTAAAATACATAACTGAGATCGCTATAAACAGATACAAGGTTTCTTCTGTGAAACTGACAAGATCTGTAGCAGACAGATTGCGTAAAAATTCCAAGAAAAAAAGTTCATATGCATCAACCAAGATAGAGGGTAATCCTCTCTCCCAAAAGCAGGTTGATGAAGTTATAGAGCGTGATGAAAGAAAGCACTTTTTAAAGCCGGAACAGGAAGTGCGCAATTATTTTCTTGCACTTCAGCTTCTTGAAGAAAAGGCAAAAAAGAAAGAGCCTTTTTCAAAAAAGCTGATATTGGATGTTCAGAAATGTGTTGAAAAGGGCGCGTCTAAGGAAAAGATCGGACTTCGAGGGGCCATGCCTCCCGGTGTCTTGTTTGCGGTTTATGATTCTCAGACCGGGAATCCTGATTATATCCCGCCGGAGTACTGTGATATACCGGACTTACTGGATGAACTGGTTGAGTATGTAAACACTACTGATGATCACCCTCTGATAGTTGCTGCTGTTGTTCATTATCAGCTGGTAACGATACATCCGTTTGAAGACGGAAACGGTCGAACCGCGCGACTGCTGTCAGGATACATTTTGGATCTGGGAGGATACGGATTCAATGGTATCGGTTCATTAGAGGAATACTTTGCGTATGACATTAATGAGTATTATGAATCGATACAGATGGGATTGCCTCCTCTTTATTACTCTGGAAGAAATGATCCGCCGCATCCGGAAATGTGGGTTAATTATTTCCTTCGTATGGTGCTGTTATATTCCAATAAGATCTGTGAACTGTCAGAAAGCTCCAGCGAGAATGAAATAAGCGGAAGCTTATCATATCTAAAAAGCAGGGAAAAAGAACTGCTCCTGTTTTTGATAAAGAAATATAAAGGAGAGTTTTCTCCGATCGAAGTCAGCCGTGAAATCGGTGTTACAAACAAAACAGTAATAAACAGATTATCTATACTGGTAAAAAACGGCTTTGTGGAACCGCTTATTGTGAATCAGCGTATCCGATCGTATAAACTGAGTGATTTCACTAAGGATAATGAAAAAACAATAAAGAAAACGATCTCATAGAAATAGAAGTCACGAGAGCGCATCGCTCAGACAACTTCAAACTTATGATATATTAATAATCCAAATAGGTTGAATAATAGCTATAATTCATTGTATAATAATACCAAAGAATGGAGGTGTTTTTTATGACCATAGATACAAATGCGATGATATCAATCACAGAAGCAAATCAGAATTTTTCAAAAGTAACAAGATTGGTGGATGAGCGAGGAACTGCGATCATCCTCAAGAATAACGTTCCCAGATACCTGGTGATCGATTTTAGTAAAGCGGATGAGCTCGCGACAGCCAGTGATGAAGATGTATTAGCTATTTCGAAAAGATTAATGACACAGAATAAAGAGGCATATGAGGTACTAGCAAAATGAAAAAACTGAGTAAAGAGCAGGTCCTTCTGCTACATGCTCAGCTTATTAAAGAGTTTGGCGGATGTGATGGAGTTAGAGATTAAAAGCTGTTAGATTTAGAAAGCCCATTTCAGGCGTTTGATGGTGAAGAATTATATCCGACAATACAGGCAAAAGCAGCAAGGTTGGGATATGGGCTAATTAAAAATCATTGCATGCTTGATGGGAATAAAAGAATCGGTACACATTCAATGCTGGTTTTTCTTGCAATCAATGGGATTGAGATGAAATATACTCAGAAGGAACTTTATGAGACTATTTTAGAGGTGGCGGCAGGCAATTTAGAATATGAGGACTTGCTTCAATGGATACTGGAACACCAAGTATAATATCTATTTTCAATAGTCATTTTAGAAAACAGGTATATATACCTGTTTTCTAAAATTATCTCCTATCCTACGTACCTGTTCTGGCATGATCACATAATAATCACAGTCAAATTCATTTTATGCTCCTGCACTGTTATAGTGCTTTAGGCCAAAATTCCAGAGGAAATAAGCTGCCACTCCCGTAACTAGTGCGATAAAAGGCGACAGATAAGCATATTCGGGGTGAACCAGATCTTTTCCTAGAAGATTCCCCACAGGATAATAACCTGTGAATGCATATGGAACGACAAAGGTAAGCAAAAATCCGATTCCCTTGCCGTAAATCGTGATCGGATAATCCGTATAGTTTTTTAACCCATGATTGTTATTTGTGAGGAGTGATACTATCTCCT
>JAEEGJ010002399.1_pt1 | contig 99346 bp, 79 predicted proteins | sample 8958761 | NCBI WGS metagenome assembly JAEEGJ01 (sample SAMN16246546, study PRJNA631951) | gut metagenome | biome: gut microbiome; feature: rumen; material: RS-attached | host: Bos | place: Iran: Karaj | collected 2018-10 | reverse complement strand
ACTACTTCTGTCTATGTAAATCTTTCAAAGAACTCTTTCTTTTTGTCTGCTTACAGAGGTCGTTTCCTCGTTAGCGGGTGCAAAGGTAAGAAGAATTTTCGAACAGGCAAAACTTTTCAGAAGAAATTTTCGATTTTTATGCGATTATTTTCAGCCTCTTGATAAATGTCAAGGCAGAAAACAACAATCACCTTATTATATATTATATAGAGCGAGAACACAATGAAGGATCCACCAAACCTGAAGGGCACTACAAGCAAACCCCAACTTTACTACGAGGAAAACAAAACTTCACTACGAGGAAAATAAGATCCATTCCTGACAGGAACATAACGGACGGCTGTAAACGAACAGCCGTGATATTGACAAAGATAGTCTCTTCGTTTGCAATTTAGTCTAAATTGGCAAGCAATTTAATCTATTTTGCAGAGCAATTTAGTCTAAATTGCCAGGAACAACAAGCATGGTCACAATTAGACAGAACTACTTTGCCATAAACAGCACTTATATTTGTCAGCGAGAGGCCTTATCGCTGACAAGGAATTATCCTACGATAAAAAGCTGGAATAAATGCAAAAAAACCAATTATTTGTATTTAAATTCCAAGAAAATGCGTACCTTTGCACCTTATTAATATAAGGAACAAGAAGTATGTCGACAATATTACATATAGAAACCAGTACGGACGTTTGCTCCGTTGCTGTATCGGAAGACTCGCAGGTTATCTTTCAGCAAGAAGACCACAGCGGCCCGAACCACGCAGAGCGCCTGGGAACGATGGTTGACGAGGCTCTCTCGTTTACCGACAACCACGCCATTCCCTTTGATGCCGTGGCAGTGAGTTGCGGTCCGGGCTCATACACAGGTTTGCGCATCGGCGTCTCGATGGCCAAGGGCATCTGCTATGGCAGAAACCTGAAGCTGATAGCCGTGCCCACTTTGGAACTGCTCTGTGTGCCTGTGTTGCTACGCGAGATGGTAGAAGAAGACGCGTTGCTTTGTCCGATGCTCGACGCCAGGAGAATGGAGGTCTATGCAGGCATCTACGACCGAGGCCTGAAGCCCATCAGAGAGATTGGCGCCGACATTGTGGATGGTGAGACTTACAAGGAGTTTCTTGACCAGCATCCAGTTTATTTCTTCGGTAATGGTGCCAAGAAATGCATGGAGGCAATCAACCACCCCAACGCTCACCTGATAGAAGGTATTGAACCCCTGGCCAAGTGGATGCAGCCCTTGGCTGAAAAGAGACTCTTGAACGACCAGACGGAGGATGTGGCCTATTTCGTGCCTTACTATCTGAAGGACTTTGTGGCAAAGATGCCAAAAAACCTCTTAAACGTGTAAATAATGAATAATAATATGGATATCAAAGGATTAGATTACAACACGCAGCGCGAGAAGCTCATCATGCCAGAGTATGGCCGCGAGATTCAGAAGATGATTGCCTACGCCTGCGAACTGCCCACAAAGGAAGAGCGCCTGAAATGCGCTCAGGCAATTATAAAGCAGATGGAGACCAGGAATCCCCAACTGAAAGATAATGCCAACTACGAGCAGACACTTTGGGACCATCTCTACCTGATGAGTCATCGGGAGCTGGAGATTGACTGGCCCTATGACATCTCAGGGGCAGACAAGATTCTCTCGAAACCTCAGCCTATGAAACTGCCGAAGGACCGTGTAAGACTGCGTCATTATGGCAGGCTCATAGAGGAATTGTTTGAGAAGCTGAAGACCATGCCCGAGGGTGAAGAGCGCGACGCTCTGACTTTCTACACAGCCAACCAGATGAAGCGCGACCTGGCTACCTGGGGACACGGTTCGATGGATGACGAGCGCGTGGCCAGCGACCTGGCGCATTTCACCAACGGCATCATCCAGCTCGACCTCAACAACTTCAAGTTTGAGAAGATTTCGGCCGACGACGGCAAGAAGAGTAAGAAAAAGAAATAAACGGAAGAATGGCATCATTCATCATTGAAGGCGGGCATCTGCTATCAGGAACCATCACGCCGCAGGGAGCTAAGAACGAGGCCCTGCAAGTGATTTGCGCCTCGCTGCTGACAGAGGAGAAAGTGACCATCAACAATATTCCCGATATCCGCGACGTGAACAATCTGATTCAGTTGCTACGCGACATCGGCGTGAAGGTTTCTTCTGAAGGCGCGGGCACCTACACTTTCCAAGCCGACGAGCTGAAACTCGATTATCTGGAGAGCGACGAGTTTGTCAAGAAGTGCGCGGCATTACGCGGTAGCGTCTTGATGATTGGTCCGTTGCTAGCACGCATGGGCAAGGCCGTCATCACGAAGCCCGGTGGCGACAAGATAGGCCGACGCAGACTCGACACCCACTTCTTAGGTTTCGAGAAACTGGGTGCCAAGTTCACTCGCATACCTGGTCGCGACGTCTACGAGATAGCAGCCAAACGCCTGAAGGGCACTTATATGTTGCTCGACGAGGCATCTGTCACAGGTACGGCCAACATCGTGATGGCAGCGGTCTTTGCCAAAGGTACGACCACCATCTACAATGCGGCCTGTGAACCTTATCTCCAGCAGCTCTGCCATCTGCTGAACCAGATGGGAGCCAACATCAGCGGCATAGGTTCAAACCTGCTGAACATTGTAGGCGTAGAGCGACTTCACGGGGCAGAGCACAGGATTCTTCCCGACATGATTGAAGTAGGCTCGTTTATCGGCATGGCAGCCATGTGTGGCGACGGCATCCGCATCAAGAACGTTTCGGTAAAAGACCTTGGCATCATTCCCGATGCATTCCGCCGTCTGGGAGTAAAGATCAAGGTTGAAAACGATGATCTGGTGATTCCGCGCCAGAAGCATTATGAGATACAATCGTTTATCGACGGCACTATCATGACTCTGGCTGATGCGCCCTGGCCTGGTCTGACCCCCGACTTGCTATCAGTGCTCATCGTTGTGGCTACACAGGCTCGCGGCAGCGTGCTGTTCCACCAGAAGATGTTTGAGAGCAGACTGTTCTTTGTCGACAAGCTGATTGACATGGGCGCCCAGATTATTCTCTGCGATCCGCATCGAGCCGTAGTCGTAGGTCACGATCGTAAGATAACCCTTCGCGGCGGTCGCATGTCGAGCCCGGACATCCGTGCAGGTATTGCCCTGCTGATAGCCGCTATGAGTGCCACAGGTACCAGCCGTATCGACAATATCGAGCAGATAGACCGTGGTTACGAGAACATTGAGAGTCGTCTGAATGCGCTTGGTGCAAAGATTACCAGAAGTGAATAATGATCAGAAGAGAAGAAGTATATAAGATAGGTAAACTGGGCAAGGCGCACGGTGTGAAGGGAGAAATCAGCTTTCTCTTCGATGACGATGTGTTCGACCGTATGGATGCCGACTACCTGATTCTCGACATCGACAGCATCCTCGTCCCCTTCTTTATTGAAGAGTATCGCTTCAAGACCGACAGCAATGCCCTGATAAAGTTTGAGGGTATGGACACCCAGGAACAGGTAAGAGAATTGACTGGCTGCGATGTCTACTTCCCGCGTGAGTTGGCTGATGAAGACAGCGACGCCCTCTCATGGTCGGCCCTTGTGGGCTACGAGCTCATAGAGGCGAAGACGGGGGACATCATAGGCAAGATAGCCTCTATCGACGATGCCACCATCAACATTCTCTTCGAACTGGAAGACGGCCGTCTGATTCCAGCTTCAGAAGAACTCATTACCAATGTAGATACAAAGAAACATCAAATAGAAATAGAATTGCCGGAAGGCATTTTGGAATTATGAAGAAGCAAATAGCCATACTCGGTTCTACCGGGTCTATTGGAACACAAGCCCTCGAAGTCATCGAGGAACATTCAGACCTGTACGAAGTGTACTGTCTGACAGCCAACAATAAAGTACAACTGCTGGCAGAGCAGGCTCATAAGTTCAAGCCCGCCGCCATCGTCATTGCCAACGAGCAGCGTTATGACGAACTGAAGTCGCTGATGAGCGACATGCCCGACGTGAAGGTATATGCTGGCGCTAAGGCGCTCGACGAGATAGTAGAGGCAGGCCCCATTGACATGGTGCTCACTGCCATGGTAGGTTTTTCCGGTCTCAACCCCACCATCCACGCCATCAAGGCAGGCAAGACCATTTGTCTGGCCAACAAGGAAACACTGGTTGTTGCAGGTGAACTTATTCTGCAATTGGCCCAGCAGTACCACACCCCCATTCTTCCCGTTGACAGCGAGCACTCTGCTATCTTCCAGAGTCTTGTCGGTGAAGACCAGAACCCCATTGAGAAGATTCTGCTCACAGCCTCAGGCGGTCCTTTCCGTCTGAAGTCGATGGAAGAGATTGCCCATGTGACCAAAGCCGACGCCCTACGCCATCCCACATGGGACATGGGTGCCAAGATAACCATCGACTCGGCTTCGATGATGAACAAGGGTTTCGAGGTGATTGAGGCCAAATGGCTCTTTGGCGTTGAAGCCAACCAAATTCAGGTATTGGTTCACCCACAGTCGATTGTTCACAGTGCCGTACAATTCCAAGATGGCAGCGTGAAAGCCCAGTTGGGTGTACCCGACATGCGCCTGCCCATTCAGTACGCTTTCTCATTCCCCCAGCGTTTGCACCTGAGCGGTGAGCGTCTCGACCTCTTCAAGGCCCAGCACCTGGAGTTCTTCGAACCCGACCTGAACAAGTTCCGCTGTCTGGCTCTCGCCTTCGAGGCTATCAACAAGGGCGGTAACATGCCTTGTATCGTGAATGCCGCAAACGAAATCGTGAACCGCGGCTTTCTGGAAGACAAGTGCGGTTTCCTGCAGATGGGCGACATCATAGCCGAGACCATGCAGCGTGCTACGTTTGATAAGAATCCATCTTACGAAACGTACATAGCCACCGATGCCGAGGCCCGCCGTATTGCAACCGAACTAATGAATAAGTAATAATAAGAATAAGGTAAAAGGATTATGGATATATTTCTGATTCGTCTATTGCAGTTCATGCTGGCAATAGGACTTTTAGTACTGCTCCATGAGGGCGGTCATTTCTTCTTTGCCAAGCTTTTTGGCATCCGTGTCGATAAGTTCTATCTTTTCTTTGATCCCAGCATCTGGAAGTGGGATGGTTCTATCTTTAAATGGAAGCCCAAGAATAGTAATACGCAATACGGTATGGGGTGGTTGCCTTTGGGCGGCTACTGCAAGATTGCCGGTATGATCGACGAGAGTTTTGATACCAATCAGATGAAGCAGCCCGTACAGTCTTGGGAGTTTCGTGCCAAACCAGCCTGGCAGCGACTGCTGGTCATGATTGGCGGTGTACTTGTTAACTTCCTACTGGCCTTGTTCATCTACTCAATGATTCTTTTCTACTGGGGCGACACCTATATCCCAGTCAAGGATATGACTCTGGGTATGAAGTTCAATGCCGAGGCTAAAGCATTAGGTTTCCAAGATGGTGACATCCTCCTTGGCACCGACAAAGGAACCTTCAAGGACTTCTCAGCAGACCTCTATCGCGACCTCTCAGAAGCCAAGCGTGTCGACTTGGTTCGCGACGGCCAACAGATGAGCCTGAGCCTGCCTGGCGACATCAACCTGCTGAGCATGATGAAGGCGGAGCCTTCGTTTGTGCGTCCGCTCGTTCCCGCTGAGGTTGACAGTGTGATGGCCGACTCCCCCGCCGCCTCTATGGGATTGCAGAAAGGTGACAAGATTATAGCCATCAACGATACACCCATCGACAGCTATAACGAATTTACCGATCAACTTGGTATTCTCGAAGACATGATGGCTGCAGCCAAGACACAGGCCGACAGTATGAAGGTGCGCACTGCAACTATCGTCTACGAACGTAACGAAGCAAGAGACACTGCTACAGTCACACTTACATCAGAGTTGAAACTCGGCTTCTTCGTTAAGAGCCTGGCCGGTCTTTACGAGCCCTACACCCGTGAATATGGTTTCTTGGAGAGCATCCCCGCTGGCATCAAGTACGGCTGGAACGTGCTGGCTGGCTATGTTGGCGACATGAAGTATGTCTTCACCGCCGATGGCGCCAAATCAATTGGCGGTTTCGGAGCTATTGGCAGCCTTTTCCCTCCAGTATGGGACTGGTATCTCTTCTGGAAGATGACAGCATTCCTCTCTATTATTTTGGCCTTCATGAACATTCTGCCTATCCCCGCTCTTGACGGCGGTCATGTATTGTTCCTGATTTATGAGATGATTACACGCCGCAAACCCTCAGAGACATTCATGATTCGCGCCGAATATTTCGGCTTCGGTCTCCTGATACTCCTGATGGTTGTGGCAAACCTCAATGATATTCTGCGCTGGCTCGGCTATATGTAAGCTATGTTTGTGGTAATGATGACATTGTTTGCCCTTGTAGTCGTTGGCTACATAGGAGGCAAACAGGGATTTCTGGGAGGAGATTTTGACAGGCAACTGTCAAAACTGGTCATCAATATCACATGTCCAGCATTGATCCTATCCTCAGCAATGACAGGTGAGCTGCCCGACAAGCGGTTTATCCTGCCATTGTTGCTGATAAGCGCCATCACTTACATTATATTGGCATGCGTAGCCTTCTCGCTGCCACGCTATATCACAAGCAGAAAGAAAGACGAAGGTCCCATCGGCTTTGCCCTTATGTTCGGTAACGTCGGTTTCATGGGCTACCCCGTTGTAGCCTCAATCTTTGGTCACGAGGCAGTATTCTATGCTGCCGTGCTGAACGTGGTCAACACCTTTGCCGTTTTTACCATCGGTACCGTTCTGATAACTGGAAAGAGTAAAGTTGAAGGAGAGCGCTTTCAGAAAAAAGTGCTCTATTCTACTCCTATGCTGGCCGCTTATCTCACCATGGGCATCGTTGCTCTCGAGATCGACAACATCCCCGAAGCCATCAGCCAACCCCTCACCATGCTAGGTAACATCACGGTGCCTGCCGCTCTGCTGATTATAGGTTCATCAATGTCGAATCTCTCTTTGCGAGCCATGTTGGGTAACCGCACTGTCTACGCTACCACGCTTTTCCGTCTGGCCTTACTTCCCATAGGCATCCACTACCTAATGGGGACACTTGGATTCTCGTCTTTCGTAGTCAACATCAACACGCTGGTTATTGCCATGCCTGTAGCCACCTATGGAACCATTCTCTGCCTGAAGTATGAGAAAGACACGACCATGATTACAGAAGTCACCTTTATCACCACCCTGCTATCCATGATCAGCATTCCCCTGCTGGTAATGCTTTTATTCTAAGAAGCCGTTCCATCAATATGTAACCAGCAAGAATGATGACATAGATCATCACCACTTGCATAATCGAAGGATGTAAATCTTCTATGCTTGCATAAGGCATGGTTGCTATCCGTATCAAAGCTGCATTCAGTCTTGAGACAATATATAATAATAGGTACGCGAAAGACGGAATCAATAATACTACCAACGACAAGTAAAGTATCAGCATAGCCGCAGGAAGTACAATCAGATTTGTAAGCAGAAAGTAAGTTGAGAACCGTCCGAAGTAATAAGCAATCAGTGGGGCTACACCAATCTGGGCCGCACAAGAGACGGCAAATATACTCCAAAACCATTTTACTACCCGATGGGACATCAGATTCTTTTGAGCTATCAGTTCATTGAATAACGGCATGAACAGTAATATGAAGAACACAGCCATGAATGACATTTGGAAACCCACATCGAAAAGCGACAACGGATTAGCCATCAGCATCACGATAGCAGTAAATGCAAGGGTATTGATTGACATTTTCTCCCTATACCCTAACTGCAGGAGAGCATATACACTCAGCATGATGGCAGAACGCACTACACTACTCGACATGCCCACTAAGAACACAAACAGCCATACGCTCATTACGATAAAGATTTGCGTCATAGTCTGCCACCTGTGCCCCACCGTTAAGAAAGAAAGCAGCATATAGATGATACCCAGATGCAGACCGCTCAAAGCCAATACATGTGAAGCTCCAGTTATGGCATAAGTATCCTTCAGTTCTTTGGTCAAAGCTGATTTATCGCCAAGCGTCATCGCTGCCACTACAGCATAAGCATCGTCATCAGCATCCTCCACGTCGAATCTTTCGAGCAACCTGCTACGCAGTTTCAGGAAAAAGAGCCTAGTCCGGGTCAACACAGACAGGCTACTAAGAGTGGGGCGAGACCTCTGCCAATCCCAGCTTGTCACAAATGTGCGACCATTCTCCATTCTGGATTGTATCTTCAAGCCATCGCCGATTTTTAGGGATTTGCTCCGCCCATCTTTATATAGATAACACTTCAACGTATGTCCACTACCTATCAATACCACATCGATGGCCATTGTCTTCGGATTCTCTATCGGTCGACTCGTGACTACCGCCTCATATACAACCTTTTCTTCTGGCCACACAGGTTCCGAAGTCTTGTGCCATACAGTAAGGAACCACCCCAGGACAGCAAAGCACACACAGATAGCCAACGATTGCAGCTGACCGTTTCGGCGCATCATCAAAGCCAGAAAAACTGCAACGGCCAATAACAGCAGAAGTTGCAATGGTGTCAGCACCATCACATAGTGTCCCACTACGATACCCGCCATCATGAAGACAGCCAGCTTTAGCAAGGGTGAGTTTTCCAATAATCTGTTTCTCACAATGCTTCTAATTTAGTTCTGCAAAGGTACAACTTTTTGGCGTAAACCCCTAATCTTCTCAGGAAATATGTAAGAAAAGTTTGAAAAGACTTGGCTTTTTGCTCATAAGTTCGTAACTTTGCAGACATGGAGACAAGTTACTACACAAACGACGCCATAACGCTGCTGAAGGACTTGATAGCCATTCCTTCTATCAGCAGAAGCGAGGAAAAGGCAGCCGATAAGCTGGCAGAGTATCTGAACCTTTGGCATCTGCCATTCGGTCGTGAGGGAAATAACCTTTGGGTAGGTTGTCCTGATTGGGATAATAACCGTCCTACCATAATGCTCAATGCCCACATTGATACAGTGAAGCCTGTCAGTTCCTGGACCCGCGATCCCTTTCAGCCTATGCAGGAAGGTGATGTACTCTATGGACTTGGCGCCAACGATTGCGGTGGCGGACTTGTAGCCTTGCTACAAACCTACCGCATCATGCTTAACCGCCCACGCAAATATAACCTGCTGTGGGTTGCTTCTGCTGAAGAGGAAGTCTCTGGCGATAACGGTTTCAGCCGTGTACTCCATAAATTGCCTAATATCGATGTAGCTATCGTTGGCGAACCTACAGGCATGCAGCCTGCCATTGCGGAAAAAGGGTTGATGGTAATCGATGGTTATGCCCATGGCAAGTCGGGCCATGCAGCCCGTAACGAAGGCGTTAATGCTATCTACGAAGCCCTCGACGACCTTGTATGGCTACGCGACTACCGTTTCCGCAAAGTCAGCCCCTTACTCGGCCCTACAAAAATGACTGTTACCGTTGTAGAGGGCGGTACCCAACACAACGTTATTCCCGATACACTTCATTTTATAATAGATGTACGCACGAACGAATTCTATCAGAATGAATACCTGTTTGAATTCCTTCGTAAGAAGATGAGCAAATGTGAGCTTCGTGCCCGCTCCTTCCGTCTCCACTCATCAAGTATTCCCGAAGATCATCCACTAGTCAGACGATGCACCGAACGTGGCATGACCCCCTTTGGTTCTCCCACCCTCAGCGATCAGGCCCTCATGCCCTTCCTTTCGTTGAAGCTAGGACCTGGTGAATCAAGCCGTTCACATTCAGCTGATGAGTTTATTAAGATTTCTGAAATCCATCAGGCCATCGATACCTACGTCGGCCTGCTCGATGGCTTGACGCTTTAACGCGCCAGCCATCCTTCAGGATTCAATTTCGCATTCCCCTTACGCAACTGGAACTGCATCACGCCGTCAGAGCCTACACGCCCTAACGTTTGTCGTGCACTTACCTTTTGACCACGACTCACGCTGACAGAAGCCAAGTCACAATATACCGAGAGGTAACTTCCATGACGCACAATAACAACCGTGGTTCCACCATAGCCGAATACCGCACTCACCTCACCATCGAAGATACAACGCACCGCAGCTCCTGGCTGACCTTTGATGTCAATGCCCTTCTTATCGAGCGTCACATGACCTTTCACATCTGTCACATGGTTTGTTCCAAAATGGTTCATAATCTTATAGTTACCAGCAATAGGCATGGGCAGGCGCCCACGATTACTCTCGAAACTACCACTCAGCAAGCGGTCTTCCGATGACACCGAATAGTCGATGGTCGACGACTTCTTGGCTTCAGCCATCTCCTTTTCGTGTGCCTTAGCCTCTGCAGCGGCCTTACGTTCAGCAGCCAAACGGGCATTCTCAGCCTCTTTGGCCTTACGCTCCGCCTCGGCTTTCTCGCGTGCCGACTTTTGAGCGGCAGCCCTAGCTTCTGCCTTGGCTTTCTCTTCTCTGGCCTTTGCCTCAGCTATGCGTCGTTCGTTCTCCCTACGAGCCGCTTCAGCAGCCGCCTTCTTTCTGGCTAGTTCCTCCGCTTTTCGCTTCGCTTCAGCCTCGGCAGCCTTACGTTTTGCCTCGGCTTCAGCACGAGCTTTGGCACGAGCAATCTCCTGTGCTATCAGGCGATCTATCTGAGCATTCAACTCTGCATCGCGTTTTTTCTGCTTATCGATGATACTCTGGATGGTCTTCTGCTGTTTCTTCAACGAATTGACCATTTGCTGCTGTTCCACCTGCTTGTTCTCGAGCGATTTCTTCTCCTGTTCGCCACGATACAGCAAATCATTCTTCTGCTTCTTCGACATCTTCAACTCGTCGAAGGTCTCAGCCACCTGCTGCTTCATCGAAATCACCGCCTCACCCTGTGTCTGCTGATAAGCAGCATACTCACGTACAAAGCGCAATCTACGATACATCTGCGACAAGTTCTTGGCGCTGAAGATGAACATCAGCTTACTCTGGATGTGCCGATTGGACTGCATATAGCGCATCGACTTCAGGTAACGCTGCTTACGTTCCGCCAATTCTTGTTCCAACATCTTCAGCTGAGCCTGTAACAGAGTGATGTCGTCCTCCAGTCGGGTAATGTCGTGTCGGATTGTGTCGATGGTTTTACGCTTGTAGGCAATCTCATTATTGATTACCAACAGATTCTGCAGTCGTTTGTTCACATCGCGCTCATTGGCCTTCAATCTCCGCTCCTGCTCCTTAATCTGGTTGCGAACCTGTTGCTGTTCTTTCTTCAATCCACTAACAGTAGGAGCTGGTGTGCTGTTTTTCCTGGTTGCTGTTTTCTTTGTAGTTGTAGTTCTATTCTTCCTCGTGGGAGTATTTTTCCTCGTGGTCTGTTTCTTTTGTGTGCTGGTAGTACGCGCCTTCGTGGTGGCTGTCCGCTTTTGTTGAGCAGGAGCAGTCACCACGAAGCATACTAAAATCAAGAGTGCAAGTAGTTTCCTCACGCTATCCTTTAATCTTTCTTTTCCTTAGTGGGTATATATTTCTTCCTTTACAGAGCCATGAATCGACGCAGTATCTCGTCAACTGTCACTTCTCTGTACTTGTTTGATATCTCCGTACGTGTCTCCCACTCCTGATCCGAGCCGATGTAGTTGAGCGTCATGCCCAGTTTCACCTCCTTTTGTGGTGTGGTCAGGGTAATCATATGTTTGTGGGGGAACGCCTTCTTCTGCAAAGGTTCAAACTGATCGTAGTCCCAGTTCAACTGCGTATTGCCATTGAAACGGTCCTTATACAGGATGTTAGCCATACGTATCAAAGCCGTGCTCTTGCTGGCCAGCCAGCTATAATCCATCTTACCCTCTTCCATGCTGATAATCATGTCGTCGCCGCTCTCTAAGGTCGAATAGGCCTTTGTTGTATCAACAGCGTGTCTCATGACACTGCTCTGGTTGGGCTTGAACAATTCGTTCCAGAACAAGGCTTGTAGCGATTTGAAGTTCAAGCCGCTGTTACGTAGGAAGTCAACCTGGATATACGGTGCCTTCAAATACTGTTTGTTGATACGGTCCATAATGAGCACGTAGTCCTTAGTCAGTTCTATACGTCCTGCCTCCACAAATCCGAAAGCCATTAACTGCAGACGAATCACGTCGTCGCGTTTCATTCGCAGGTTTCCTGTCAGCGTCAGTTTCTGCGGACCAACCTCAACAGAGAACTTCACTTTCGATGTCAGAAACTTAGCCGTCTGAGCATTATCCTGTACTTGTCCGATAAAATCGGCCTTGGCTCTCTGCTCAGCAGTGATTGGCGCAGGCCCTGTGGGTTTCTTCTGGAAGATACCACACGATGTCAAAAGCAACGGCATTGCCAAAAAGGTCACTTTGAGAATACTTGTACGTTTCATTCTGTTTTTATTTTAAGTTTTATTTTATCAGCATGTTCGTATATCACGGCGTTGTCCATTTTCTCGTCCAGGTTCTGTATGGCCTGTTCGATATATATCCTGGCCTCTGCATAACGTTCCTCCATATAGAGTATCCATGCGTAGGTATCAAGATAGGTCGAGTTTTTGGGCTCAGCCTTGATGGTTTTATAGCTCATTTCCTCAGCCTTCGAGAGTTTCTCGCCTCGTTCGCTCAGGTAGTAGGCATAGTTATTCAGACAGCCAATGTTGTCTTCCTTCCATACCAAGCACGAATCATAGGCGGCAAACGCCTCTTCGGCCAGTCCCTGCTGGTGTAGGATGTCGCCCATCACAGCATAGAAGTCTGACACGATGTTCGGATCGCTATCATCCTTAATCACCCCGATACCGTTCTTAAAGGCTGACAGGGCCGCATCCAGATTCTCGCGTTTGTAGTAGGCGATGCCCTGATAGTAGTAGAAAGCCATCTCGTCGGGGTTATACTGACGGGCATCACGGCATAGCTCCACCACGCGTTCCATATCGTCGTTTTCCCAGGCATAACCCACCAACTGCAGGCGTGCCATTGAGTTGTCTGGCGCTATCGTCAGAGCCTGTTCCAGCACATGGATAATGCTGTCCTTCGGCATCTTCTTGGCGTTCATATACGAAGCACAGAGCAATGCCATATCCTCGCTGGTCTGAGGGCCACTCAATATTTTTTTGAAAAGACGCAGCACACGAGTACTGTCACCCCCAGCCAACTCACTGGCCGACATTTCCTGCCTCAACAGATGTATACGTTCCTCAGACGTAGCGTTTTTGTTCATCAGTACGCGCTCTGACAGCGAGTCGGCCATTTCTTTATGTCCCAAAGCCAGATGATACGTTCTCAGCGACATCAGAACCTTGTTATTATCCGGTTCCTGCTCCAATATCTGGCCATACACCTTCAGTGCCTTCTTCACCTCACCATTCATCATCAGCGTCTCACCATACAGACCCAGATAGTTCAGGTCGTTGGGATACTTCTCTGCCAATGACTTCATCTCGGCAATGGCCCTCTTCTTATCGCCCTGACGGGTGTATATCTCGCTCTTGGCTACTGACAGGCGTTCGCTCTTACCGTCAATTGCCTCCATTCGGTCCAGCACTTCGACAGCCTGATCATTCTTGCCTACCTGCTGGTACAACTGGAACAGCATCTCCAGCAAATCGATTCGCTCTTTGTCGCGTTCGTATATTTCCTCTACCACAGGAATAGCCTCAGCAAAATTCTGCTGACGGATGTATATCTGGGCCAGCGTCTCCATATAGGTCACGTTATCGGGCGCCAGAGCGGCAGCTTTCTTAAAATATTCTTCCGAGGTCTTATTATCTTTCAGCGCATTGTAGTATTGCGCCAGGAAGTAGTACACTTCAGGTGCCTCAGGGTTCAGTTCCAGGCAGTGACGCAACAAGTCGAACGCAGCAGCATTATTACCTTTCTGCCTCTGCATCATTGCCTCCAGAAAGAACTGATCGTAGGTTCGCTGGGCAAAGCCTGTAAGCCCCGCCAGCAGCATCACGATCGCCAATAGTCCTTTTCTCATTCTACTTCACTCCTGAGTGTCCGAATCCGCCCTCGCCGCGCTCTGTCTCGTCGAGCACGTCGACAGCAATGAAATCGCCCTGTTCGTGACGGGCTATCACCATCTGGGCTATACGTTCGCCGTCTTCGACCACGAAATCTTCCTGCGAAAGGTTAATCAGTATCACACACACCTCGCCACGATAGTCGGCATCGATGGTTCCTGGGGTATTCAGCACGGTAATGCCTTTCTTCAGAGCCAGGCCGCTACGTGGTCTTACCTGTGCTTCATACCCTGCAGGCAGGGCAATGTGTAGTCCTGTTGGGATGAGCTTGCGCTCCAGTGGTTTCAGCGTGACAGGCTCGTCCAGATTTGCCCTCAAGTCCATACCCGCACTCTGGGGCGTGGCATATTGTGGCAATGGCTGATGGCCTTTATTTACGACTTTTATTTTCAACATGGTTTTAAAATTTCATTTTAATCAATGTGCAAAAGTAGTGTTTTTTTCCTAATCGACCAAATAATTTCGATGCGAAAGGCTGTTTTTTTACATTAAATAAAAAAATTCCGTCAAAACCGTGCCTTCCTGACTTAAATTTCGTATCTTTGCACCTTAGATATGATGAACTGGCAACAACTTATTTCCAACAAGCGCCTTGGGCAGGAGCATCGCCACCCAGAGCGCCATGACGATCGCACGGAGTTCAAGCGCGACTACGACCGTCTGATTTTCTCAGCCCCTTTCCGTCGTTTGCAGAACAAGACTCAGGTATTTCCCTTACCTGGCAGCATTTTCGTTCACAACCGCCTCACCCATTCGCTTGAGGTGGCCAGCGTAGGCATGTCGCTTGGCAACGATGTGGTACAGCAACTCACGAAGCGGCATCCAGAGTTCAAGGATACGCTTTTCCAGGAGATAGGGCAGATTGTGGCCACAGCCTGTCTGGCACACGATTTAGGAAATCCCCCCTTTGGTCATAGCGGCGAGAAAGCCATGCAGGCTTATTTTCTCGAAGGGCCAGGGAAAGAGTTGCAGCGTGAGGTAAGTTCTGTATTCTGGAACGACCTTACCCATTTCGAGGGTAACGCCAACGCCTTCCGCATCCTCACCCACCAATTCAAGGGCCGTAGGCTTGGAGGCTTCGTCATGACCTATTCCACGCTGGCCAGCATCGTGAAGTACCCCTACTCCTCGACGGCTGCTGGCAAGAAGGGGAAGTTCGGATTCTTCGACTCAGAGAAAGACGCTTATCGCAGGATAGCCCAGGAGCTTGGCATTCCTTGTCTCTCCGAGGCTGGCGAACCTCTCCGTTATGCCCGCCACCCACTAGTCTATCTGGTCGAGGCTGCTGACGATATCTGCTACGAAATCATGGATATCGAGGATGCCCACAAGCTGAAAATCATCTCTCACGATGAAACGATGCAACTGCTTCTCAGTTTCTTCGACAAGGAAAGCCAACAGCACATCCTCCAACGTATCGACGAGGAGGGCGTGACTGACGATAACGAAAAAGTGGTCTATCTGCGGGCCTGCGTCATTGGCAAACTCGAAAACGAGTGTGTCAGCGTGTTTGTAGACAACGAGGAGGCTATCCTCAGCGGAACCTTCACGGGCAGCCTCATCGACCATATCAGTCCACTACAGCAAGAGGCCTATCAGCGCTGTTGCCAACTCTCCGTCAAATACATCTACAAGAGCCGTCCTGTGCTCGACGTTGAGCTCTCTGGTTATCAGATCATCCAGACCCTCATGCAGCAGTTCACAGAAGCCGCCGTCCACCCAGAGCGTTTTTACTCCAAGCATTTAATCAGTCGCGTATCGAGCCAATACCACATCGACGCTCCAGACCTTGAGACGCGCCTCATGGCTATCATCGACTATATCAGCGGTATGACAGACGTCTATGCCCTCGACGTCTACCAGAAGATCAGCGGCATTGCCCTGCCAATTGTATAGGCGGGCTTTGTTGGTAAAAAAGAACAACAAACTAGTACACAAGAACCGCTTCTTAGTCAGCAAGCGGACTTTCTGTCGCAAACATGCGATTTTTGAGCCGTTTTGCTAAGTGACTGAAAACGTACGCGTTACGGAAAAAGATACTTTCCAGAGCTCGTTGAGAAAGTCTTTTTGAAAGTAAAACAAGTTGTTTTACCTCCGTAGAGACTATCTTTTCCAATCGGAAAGACTATCCAATGCGGGTGAAAGGATGGTCTAAAGTGGGACTTTAGTCGGAGTAAACCCATACTTTGCTCCGTCCAAACTCCTACTTTGTCGTAATGAAACTTCAAATGCCCCTAAAAGCACCCTCTTCTTTCTCTATTTCAGAAATCTCCAAGTGTTAATTTTTGGTAATAGTTCTTGACGTTTCATCAATGTCTCTTGGGAATGCGCTTGGTGAGACCGATAGCATTTGTAGGACAGACAAGGCGACAGAGATGACAGCCAACGCACTTCGTACCAATGATACGAGGCTGACGTGTAGCCGTATCGAAGCCAATGGCCTGATGGCCTCCATCCATACAAGACACATAACAGCGCCCACAACCTATACACTTCTCATAATCGACCTTAGGAAAAACAAGCGTCTCACGATCAAGATCAGAGGGTAGCACGAAGTTGGGTAGTTCCTCGCCCACGACATCCTCCAAGCGCTCAATGCCTCGCTCTGCAAGATAAGTCTGAAGCCCCAGCACAAGATCGTCGATGATGCGATAGCCATATTGCATCACGGCAGTACAAACCTGCACGTTGCGGCAACCCAGCTGCATAAACTCCAGAGCGTCGCGCCATGTTTCGATACCCCCAATGCCACTCAGTTCCACACGCTTTCCATGCGAGCCACTAAGTACGGCATTCGAGGCCATCTCAACGATAAAACGCTGGGCGATGGGCTTCACGGCTTTTCCACTATAGCCCGAAATCGTCTTCTTCTCGCTGACAGCTGCCTCTTTCGACATCGTGACACTTTTGATGGTGTTAATGGCTGAGATGGCATCGGCCCCTCCGAAGTAGGCGCCCATCGCAACACGGTTCATCTGTGTGACGTTTGGGGTCATCTTGGGAATAACGGGTATATTGACATTACGTCTTACAAACGTCGTGTAGGCATTTACCAGCTCTGGCTCTTGTCCGATATCGCTGCCTAAGCCTACCAGTCGCATCTGGGGACAGGAGAAATTCAGTTCCACAGCATCGCAGCCAGCTTCCTCTGCCATCTTTGCCAGTTCTATCCACTCCTCCTCAAACTGTCCCATGATAGAGGCCACCACCACTTTCGTAGGATAGTTCTGTTTCAAGCGATGCAGGATATCGAAATCTTCTTCGTATGGATTTTCCGACAACTGCTCCATATTGCGGAACCCAGCAAACGAGGAACCTTCTTTCACAGCATCGAAGCGTGGCGACACCTCACGGATATCCTGTTTACAGATAGTCTTATAGAAGACGCCAGCCCAACCAGCCTCGAAGGCACGAGCCACCATGTCGTAGTTGGTACAGACAGCTGACGAAGCCAGGAAGAAAGGATTCTCACAGGGAATACCACAAAAGGTGATGGCGAGCGAGGGTTGACAAGTTAGCTTGTCACAACTCTCAACAGAATGGAGCACTTCCCTGATACGGATGGGTATGTCGTAATGGATACAAGCCTGCTCGGCACGCTGCAGATCAGCATCAGTACAGCCTTCAAGCCAGCGCCAGGCATTCTTGGCATTATCGAAACGGATGGCACGGATGGCACGTGCGGGATCACCTTTCTGACACGCTTTGGTACAAGGGGCTTCCTCGCACAACAGACAGCGTGAGGCTTCTTCATGGATGTGTAGCATATAATAGATCGTTTTAAGTTATCTGCTGCAAATATACAACTTTTTTTGCAAGAACACCTATGGTATTACGATTTTTTACCACCTTTGAGTAAAACTCGAAGGTAGGCAGCATTTCGGAAATGAAAATAAATATTAATTTATTTTGCATTTCTCTCGATTTGCACTACCTTTGCAGCCGAAATGAAGAAACTGTATATTGAAACGTATGGCTGCCAGATGAATGTGGCAGACTCAGAGGTGGTGGCATCTGTGATGCAGATGGCTGGCTATGAAACCACCGAGAAGCTGGAAGAGGCTGATGCCGTCTTCCTCAACACATGTAGCGTTAGGGATAACGCCGAACAGAAGATCTATCACCGTTTGGAGGCGCTCGACGCTGAGCGCAGAAAGCGTAAGAAGGAACAGCAAGACAACACCCAGAACCCATTGATTGTAGGCGTGCTGGGCTGTATGGCCGAGAGGGCACAGCAGGACTTGCTGGATAACCACCATTGCGACCTCGTGGCAGGTCCCGACGCTTATCTTTCTCTGCCCGACCTGATTGCTCAGGCAGAGATGGGTCACAAAGCGATGAACACAGAACTCTCAACTACAGAAACGTATAAGGATGTGGTGCCACAGCGCATCGCACTGGGACATAAGATTGGCGGATTCGTGAGCATCATGCGTGGCTGCAACAACTTCTGCCACTACTGCATCGTGCCCTACACCAGAGGCCGTGAGCGAAGTCGCGATGTGGAGAGCATCCTCCGCGAAGTTCGCGACCTGAGAGACAAGGGGTATAAGGAGGTGACGCTATTGGGACAGAATGTGAACTCCTACCGCTTTGACGACATCAGTTTCCCTGAGTTGCTACGTAAGGTAGCCGAGGAAGTGCCAACGATGAGGGTACGCTTCACCACATCGCACCCTAAGGACATGAGCGACGAGACACTGAAGGTAATTGCCGAGGTGCCCAACGTATGCAAGCATATCCACCTGCCTGTGCAGAGCGGAAGCGACAAGATTCTGAAACTCATGAACCGCAAATATACCCGCGAGTGGTACATGGATCGCGTGGCTGCCATCCGCAGGATTATTCCTGACTGCGGACTCTCTACGGATATCTTCGTAGGGTATCACGACGAAACGGAAGAGGATCATCAGCTAAGTCTGAGTCTGATGCGTGAGGTAGGCTACGACTCTGCTTTTATGTTCAAATATTCTGAGCGCCCAGGCACCTTCGCCTCGAAACACTTGCCTGACAACGTGGCAGAGGAGGAGAAGATCCGTCGTTTGAACGAGCTCATCGCCCTACAGACGGAAATGAGCGCCCTGCAGAACAAGAAAGACGAGGGCAAGGAGTTTGACGTGCTGGTAGAGGGATTCTCTAAACGTAGCCGTGAACAACTCTGCGGACGTACCGAGCAGAACAAGATGGTGGTATTTGACAAAGCAGGCCACCATATCGGAGAGACGGTGCGCGTACGCATCACAGGCTCTACAAGTGCCACATTACTAGGAGAAGCATTATGAAAGAATTCATCAACGTATTGAGGCGCTTTGTTCCGCCATACAAGAAACACCTGATATTGTCGGTCATCTTCAATATCCTCTCTGCCGTGCTGAACATCTTCTCGTTTGCAGCACTGATACCTATCCTCCAGATTCTTTTCCAGACGGGCGACGCTGAAGCCGCCACTGGTTACATGGCATGGGACTGGGGCAACGTGCAGACAGTGCTGATGAACAACATGAATTACTACGTGACTCAGCTTATCGCACAGTTCGGACAAACCACGACACTGCTCTTCATCGGCTTGTTCCTGGCTCTGACCACAGCCCTGAAGACGGGAGCCTATTTCCTGTCTTCGGCCACAATTATCCCCATCCGTACTGGCGTAGTGCGCGACATACGTAACCAACTGTATCAGAAAATAACATCGTTGCCGCTGGGGTTCTTTTCTGAAGAGCGCAAGGGCGATATCATTGCCCGCATGAGTGGTGACGTACAAGAGGTTGAAACGAGCATCATGTCAAGTCTGGATATGCTGTTCAAGAATCCGATACTTATCATTGTATATTTCGCAACACTGCTTTTCGTGAGCTGGCAACTGACTCTCTTCACCATCGTCTTCGTCCCAATCTTCGGTTGGTTCATGGGACTCGTAGGACGAAAGCTGAAGCAGAAGAGCATCAAGGCTCAGACGCTTTGGAGCGACACAATGAGTCAGGTAGAGGAGACGTTGGGCGGACTGCGCATTATCAAAGCATTCTGTGCCGAAGGCAAGATGAACACCCGCTTCGATCGCATCAACTCAGCCTACAGGAATGATATCATGCGAGTGAACATACGCCAGTCAATGGCCCACCCCATGAGTGAGTTCCTTGGCACGGTGATGATTATCATAGTATTGTGGTTTGGAGGCATCCTGGTGCTGACAAATCAGGCCATCACGGGTCCAACATTCATCTATTACATGGTGATACTTTACTCTATCATCCAACCTCTGAAGGAGTTCTCAAAGGCAGGCTACAACATTCCAAAAGGTTTGGCCTCAATGGAGCGTATCGACAAGATTCTAATGGCAGAGAATACCATCAAAGAGTCTGCAGAGCCCAAGCACATTGTCAGTTTCGACCGCGAGATTGAATTCCGTCACGTGTCATTTAAATATGGTGAACAATGGGTGTTGAAGGACATCAACCTCACCATTCCCAAGGGTAAGACTATTGCGCTGGTTGGGCAAAGTGGCAGCGGAAAATCTACTATGGTAGACCTTATCCCCCGCTATTATGACGTTCAGGAGGGTGAGGTACTGATAGATGGCATCAACGTAAAAGAACTGGGCATACACGACCTGCGCCAACTGATAGGCAACGTGAATCAGGAAGCAATCCTTTTCAACGACTCGTTCCGCAACAATATATCGTTTGGTGTAGATAATGCCAGCCAGCAGCAGATAGAAGAGGCAGCCAAGATTGCCAACGCCTACGACTTCATCATGGCCTCGGAACAGGGTTTCGACACCAACATCGGTGATCGTGGCGGACGACTTTCAGGTGGCCAGCGTCAACGTGTATCAATAGCACGTGCCATTCTGAAGAATCCTCCGATCCTAATTCTCGATGAGGCCACATCGGCCCTCGACACTGAGAGCGAGCGATTGGTACAGGACGCGCTGGAGCGACTGATGAAGACACGTACCACCGTAGCTATCGCCCATCGTCTGAGCACCATCAAGAATGCAGATGAGATTTGCGTACTTCACGACGGAAAGATTGTGGAGCGCGGAACCCACGAAGGCTTACTGGCTCAGGACGGCTACTACAAGAAACTGCACGACATGCAGAGTTAGGAAAAATGAGGCAGAGACTGATATATTTAATTAAAGTGTACGCCCTGACGGTAATCTTGTTTATGGTTGCCAAGGTCGTGTTTATGTGGGCAAACCACGAAGGGCATGCCTTCTCTGCTGGCGACGTATGGGACGTGATAAGTCATGGTCTATCGCTCGACCTCTCTACAGCTCTATACGCACTCATAGTACCTTTCCTGATAAGTATAGGTTCAATTTGGACAGAGAGCCGTTGGCTGAGGAGGACTCTCTGTGGCTATTATACTATCATCGCCATAGCATTTACCCTGGCCTTTGTCGCTGACACCAGCCTATACCCTTTCTGGGGATTCAAACTCAATGCCGTGTGTCTGCAATATTTCGATAATCCTGCAGAAATAGGGGCCAGTGTATCAGGACTCTACATGGCCATTCGGCTTCTGCTTATCATCATAGGCGCCATTGCTATCTGGTGGATGTACTTCCGTATCCCTATGTGGGACAAGAAGCCATCCAACAAAAAATTATCTGTCATTGGTGACCTGTTGCTGATACCTCTTTTTATTATCGGCATCCGTGGTGGTATTGACGAGTCGACAACCAATATCGGACAGGTATACTACTCGCAAGAACAGTTTCTGAACCATTCGGCCGTGAACCCTGTGTTCAGCTTCCTCTATTCACTGAGCCACCAGATGGGCGACACAAGCAAGTACAACTATATGGAGGAAGAGGAGTGCGAGGCGCTCGTGAAGGGCGTCTTCACCACAGAAAGTACATTTAGCGACACTCTGCTTACAACGACACGTCCCAACATTGCTATCATTCTGCTGGAGAGTTGTGGCGAGGAGTTTGCAAGCGTCATGCCCCGCCTGCAACAGCTGAAAAAGGAAGGCATCTACTTCAGCCAGTGTTATGGTAACAGCTGGCGCACAGATCGCGGCACGGTATGCACACTGAGCGGTTATCCTTCATTCCCGTCACTTTCGGTAATGAAGATGCCTGAGAAGAGTCGCTCACTGCCATCCATCGCCCGTACCCTGCAGCAGGAGAACTACAAGACCTGTTTCCTTTATGGTGGCGACATCAATTTTACCAATATGCGCAGTTACCTCATATCTACAGGATGGGAAAAGTTAACCTGGAAGGCCGACTACACTGCAGAGGAACAGAGTACCGCCCAATGGGGCGTACGCGACGATATCACCTTCCAGACGCTTCACGACCAGATCAGTAAAGCCGATCCGACGGGAAGACTGCTCATAGGCTACTCTACACTGAGCAGCCACGAGCCTTGGGACGTGCCTACGAAGGAACTTGACGACGAGGTGCTGAATGCTTTCAGATATCTCGACAACTGCCTGGGCGACTTCATTGACAGGATGAAGTCGACAGCAGCATGGGACAACCTGCTCATCGTTCTTGTAGCTGACCACGGCATCAACTACAAGAACATTGACGAGCAGCGACCTTTAGAGCGTAACCACATTCCTATGCTCTGGCTTGGAGGAGCAGTGAAAGGACCACGCACTGTCAATATACTCTGTAACCAGACGGATATATGTGCTACATTATTAGGACAGATGAGGCTTAACCACGAAGACTTCCGCTTCAGTCGCGACGTTCTATCGAAGAGCTATCACTATCCCACTGCAGTACACAACTATAACAACGCCCAATTGCTGATAGACAGCACTGGGCATATACTCTATGATTTCGACGCTAAGCGTTTCACAGTGAGCAACAGCAAAGAGCCTGAAAGAATGCTACGCTTAAACAAAGCAATATTACAAGTAACAACGAAAGACTTGAAAGAAAGATGAAACAGATTAGTTATTACCTACTCTACGCTTTGGTCTATCTTCTATCGTTGCTGCCTTTCTGGCTACTTTATCTGCTGAGCGACGGACTCTACCTGCTGGTGTATCATATCATCAGATACAGGCGCAAGATTGTATGGAAGAATCTCACCTCGTCGTTCCCTAAGAAGAGCGAAGCGGAGTTGCGTAAGACAGAAAAGAAATTCTATCATTGGTTCTGTGATTATATCCTCGAGACTTTCAAGCTTCTCAGCATCTCTAACAAGACACTTCTCAAGCATATAGAGTTCCACGGAACGGAAGAGATAGAGAAAGTGTTCGATGAAGGACGCAACTGCGCTGCTATTCTAGGGCACTACTGCAATTGGGAATGGCTATCTGCGTCAGGATTGGCCTTCGAGCGCCATCCACAGGCTGCAACGGGTCTCATCTACCATCCACTCTACAGCGATGCCTTCGATCGTCTGTTCATTGCTCTGCGCTCTGCCCATGGTGGTATATGCGTACCCAAAAAAGATATTCTCCGCTATCTCGTAGACTTTCGTCGTGATAATCGCCGTTCGCTCTTCGGCTATATCAGCGACCAGGCACCGAAATGGGAGAATATCCATCTGTGGTTGCCTTTCTTGCATCACGACACCCCGGTCTTTACTGGTGGTGAACGTATTATGAGAAAGATGGATGATGCCGTGTTCTACACAGAGATGAGTCGTCCTAAAAGAGGAAAGTATGTATGTACCTTCAAAATGCTCTCGGCCCATGCTAAAGAGGAAACGGAGCATGCCATCACCACCCGCTTTTTCCAGATGTTAGAAGACACCATATGCAAAGAACCCGCTTACTACCTCTGGACACATAATCGCTGGAAACGTACCCACGAAGAATATAATCTCAGAATATCACGGAAATAAGCAAATACTATTATGACAAGACTCTGTTATATCACCCGTAACTACCGTAATCTCAATGGTGCTGGCAACAAGGCCAAGACTGACAACGAAGACACTCTACAAGTAATTGGGGCTAGGAATCTTGGTCTGAAACGCACTTTCTATCCAAATAAGGTTATCACATTCTTTCTCGATTTGGCTGGGGTTATCAAGTATGTCTTCACTGTCAGGCGAGGTGACGTTGTCGTACTACAATACCCTGTAAAGAAATATTTCGCCTTTCTTTGTCGCATAGCTCATCTGAAAGGAGCCAAGACCATAGCCCTTATACATGACCTCGGTTCGTTCCGAAGAAAGAAACTCACGATAGAGAAGGAAATCAACAGACTGATGCATGCCGATTATGTGATTGCATCAAACGACACAATGAAGACATGGCTGAAAGAACATGGCTACCGACATCCGTTAGGTGCCTTACAGCTATTTGACTATCGTTCTACTTCACAGTCAAGAAAACAACTGCCATCAGAACACCTGCGACTGGTTTATGCAGGAGCGCTGGCTATGCGAAAGAATTCCTTCCTGCTGAAACTGGCAGAACAAGAACTTCCCTTTGAACTACATATCTACGGCAACCGCAATGGTCTGCCAGACATGAACGAGAACCCCAAAATCCTTTTCCATCCGTTTACTCCCGCAGACACCTTTATCCAAAAAGTGGAGGGTGACTTCGGCTTTGTTTGGGACGGCGATTCACTTGACAGTTGTACAGGTAACTTCGGAGAATACTTACGCTGGAACAGTCCACACAAAGTGTCTTTCTATCTCCGTGCAGGTCTGCCCATCATTATCTGGAAAGAGGCTGCTGTGGCCCCCATTGTAGAGAAAGAAGGTATTGGTATCACTATTGAGAATATTCAGGAGTTAGGCAGTACACTGAGCATGATTACACCAGAGCAATTAGCGGAGATGCGTAAGAATGTTCTTCGTATCAGTGAGCGCCTAAGAGAAGGAGAATATCTGCAGGATGCCATCAGACAGGCACTCCAGCAAATCGGATAAGAAGCAAAGAGATTAAAAATGGAACCTACGTTGTTCGAAACGGTCGAGCAACACAACGGCTTTTTGTATGGTCGACCCGGCATCCCAGCCTCGCAACAGCGCATAACGACGTATCAGGTCTTCATAAAGGTCTCGACGATGCGTCAGACGCACCATATTCTGCAGGCATTCCTTATCAGATGGGAAGCCCTCGCAGAAATGAGAGCGATTGATATCAATCATAGTAAAATGATAGCCTTCGTTATCATGGTTACAAAGGAAGTTCGACAAATTCAAATCGCCATGGAGGATACCTCTGCTATGCATCAGCACCATCTGACGAGCTACGGCCTCGGCTAAATCCGGATCGTAATCTTTCACTTCGCGCAGCAACAGATGGCCTTCCGTACCGACAGCTTCAAGACTGACAAAATAGCCAATAGTAAAAAGTCCGTTCTTCTTTTGTTCTATATAAGCCACACGTTGCGGGGTTTTTATACCACGAGTGGCGAATTCTTCAGCAAAGAGATATGCCCGTTCGGCTTTCGTTTTACGAAAGAAGCTATAGACTATCTGCTGGATAAAGTTTACACGTTTAAAGCGCTTTACCATCATTACCAATCCCTGTTCATGGAAACGGGCCACCTGATTGCGCCCATCGTAGACCAGCTCTCCCCGTCCCTCATCCAACAAATGAGGGAGTTGGGCTATAAAAGGAGCCAAATACTGGTATTTACCGTCTACAACTATTTTCATTTCTTTTTCCCAAAAAGCTTGGCTATCTGTGATTTCCTATATTGAAGTCTGACCTCAGGCAGCAACTCCACGTAACTCCTTTCTGTATCGAATACCAATTCACCATGATAATTGCCTGTCTGGATAGGAGTCATATAGTTTTCACCATACTGCGTCCGAAGGAGCTGATCGTATCCAGAAGGAGCCGGTACTTTCATATCCTCGAAATCCAACCATACTGTATCATCGAATATATGTCTGTCAAGTACGATGTCATAGGCACTGAATGAAATCTCCGCCACCTCCTTGCTTTCATCGAAAGAGGTCAAGCGCAACTGATCCTCTGCCTGACGGTATAATGAAGTCCAGCCAGTCTTGCTGACAGCTCGACGACTCTGTATCTTCCTGAATACCTGAAGCCAGCGACCCGATATAAGGATATTAAGATTCTTGGCTTTCAGAAAATGCTGCATACGACGTGATGCCTTCCATACCCTTCTACGCTCTGTCTCTTCCTCAGGAACACCATCAAGCACGAAGATATCGATGAATATGCCCTGATTAAAAGGATTGAAGCTGGCAGAGGGACGTATGGCGGCAGTACGGCTATTGCGAAGTTGTGCATGACCAGCAAAATAATCCTTGTCAGTATAGGCATTCTGATAGAAATAGGGCTCTTTGAATACCTGCCCGGAAATAGCCGTCAGGCGGTCGTAGTCAGGACGGGGCATACACACATCTATATCGTCATCCCAAGGGATGAATCCCTGATGACGGACAGCTCCAAGTAGTGTTCCGCCATCAACCCACATACGCAGGTTCTCACGCTGACATACTTCTATCAACTGCCTAAGAAGATCGAGCTCCACAGCCCAGACTTTCTTCATCTCGTGCGATACCAGATATCCGCCACGTTTCTCTGCGTCGGTATTAAAGCCCATGGATATTGTCTTTATAGGAATGGTCCAAGTCTAAATAATGGAAATTATGCTGCCTCTGATGCTCTCCATCGGGGATAGTCATGTAATCACCATATTTCTTTGAGAGATATGTATCAGCTTTTTCCACCCCCATGACCATCTCATTCTCGAAAGCATATGGGGTGGGAGTTCCCAGAATATCCTTCGGCATGGATCCGTTAGAGCCGTCATCGTAGTCAGCGACCAAGGCTGACTTTTCATAGTCATAGGTCATCAACAGCTGACGTATTCTCTTTTGAACACCATCCAGCGTATAGAACTTCCTACACAGCAGAGGAGCCCAGCTTGAGGGGCCATGACCATGTTTGTAAGGATCACGATGAAGCAGATAGAGTACTCGCTTCAGATACTCATATCTTGCAAAATGGAGCTTGCTTTTGATGCTGGATTCGGGAACCCCGTCTATAGGGAACACATCGATATAGATACCTCCCAGATAGCGCAGATGTATACGTTCTATCAGCGTTGTCGACGCATCCTGTATTTTTCCGAATGGCAGATTATATGACGCATCGTTTTCTGCACAAACCAGTTCAAAAGGTTCTGGCAACCATTCCCGACTATGTCTAATCAGTTTCTCATAGTCAGGACGGGGCATGGCGATGTCGATATCGTCATCCCAAGGGATGAAGCCCTTATGCCGTATAGCCCCGAGTTGTGTCCCTGCCCATAGATAATAGCGCAGGCTATGCTCCCGACAGGTTTTGTCGACAGCCAGGAGAATCTTCAGGATCCGTTGGTGGAGCTTGTCAATATCGTAATCAGCCATTATTTCAATAAATCAGGTTCTGGGGCAATTCAAGCTGTGCACGCTGTAAATCCTCTGGCGTGTCGAGTTCGTATGAGAACAAATCCGTAGTGTCTACGACCTTGAAGGTATGACCCTGAGGGATCAAACGCTCAAAAGCACGTTCATAGAAAATGTCTATGAGACCTTCGTCGAGTATCATCTCACGAAGTTCCTGATAGAGAGCCTCGCCATAGGATGACGTTATCTTTTCGATGCCCACCGACTCACCGACAGCATCCTCGACACGACAGGTCTTGCTGATTTCCGTTATCCGACCTTCGCCATCGACTACGATCTTCATCTCTTCCTCGCCCAACTCATGACGCTGCATGGCAAGGGCTGAGCATTCCTGAGCAGCCACGCGGCGCACAGCCTCCGGATCACAAAGGATGTCGCTATCCATCAGCAACACCTCTTGGCCATGCAACTGCTCCATCGCCAGCCAGAGGGAGAAGATATTGTTGTTATGGGCATAATCAGGATTATCGATGAAACGGATTGAGAGGTCTTGATAATGACTGGCGAGGAAGTCGCGAATCATCTCTGCACGATAACCCGTCACAACAACAAATTCCCGGATATTGGCAGACAGCATGGCGTCTACAGTGCGCTGAAGCAGCGTCTTTCCGCCCACCTCCAACAAGCACTTAGGCTTTGTATCCGTTAACGGCCTTAACCGCTTGGCCATTCCCGCGGCCAGAATCACACCTATCATAAGCAACGCAGAATCGTATCGACAACAGTCTGAGTCTGTTCCTTGCGACCCAAGGTGATGCGCAGGGTCTCCTCAAGTCCCTTATCAGTCATGAACTTAATCTTATAATCCTGTTCGGCAAGGGCTTTCTGAAGCTTCTCCTTGATGGCGATAGGATACTTGATAAGGATAAAGTTGGCCACGCTCTTATAAACCTTGAAACCAGGTTTGTCGCCCAAGGCCTTTTTATAGAGCTGGCGACCCCATTCCATATCATCTGCCACACGACGATAGTGGTCATCGCTATCGAGAGCAGCCAAGGCAACAGCCTCAGAGAAGCGGTTGTAGCCCAAGTATTTATTGATATAGCTTACAAAATGGTCGTGCCCGGCACCTATGAAGCCGAAACCGCAGCGCAAGCCTGGAAGGCCATAGAACTTAGACAGGGTACGAGAGATAATCAGATTAGCGTACTTATTGACCAGAGGGGCAATATAGTCGGTATCTGAGGTAATAAAGCTGGCATAAGCCTCGTCGATAAGCACCATCGTATCGTCGGGGATATTCTCCATGATACGTCCTATCTCGTCAGGCGTCAGGCTGTTACCCGTAGGATTGTTGGGCGATGCCAACAGCAGCATACGCGGGTGGATGCGGTTTGTATATTCGATGACCTCTTCCACATCATAGGCGAAAGTATCATCCTGCTCGTGAAGGGGATACATCTCGAACGTACCATAGCACTCGCTGGCCACCTTGTTGTAATACCACCAAGAGAACTCTGGAATAAGAATCTTCTTGTTGTCACCCTTCATGAGGTAATAATGGATTGCATTCTTCAGAATGTCCTCTCCGCCATAGGCCAAGAGAACCTGTTCCTCTGGGACACCATAGATTTCACTCAAACGTACAGACACCACGCTCTTTTTTCCCTCGTCATAAATACGGGTATAGAAACATAGGGTCTTGGGATCGAAATTACGAATGGCTTCCACCACTTTCTGACTGGGTTCAAAGTTAAACTCGTTCCTGTCGAGATAATTCATTTTCTTTTCCATAACGTCATTATTTGCCTGCAAAGGTACAAAGATTTCGAGAATTATTCGTAACTTTGCCCCATATTTTCAGAAATATGGAGAAAAAAGAGACTTTAGGGGAGCTCGTCAGGTTCGGAATCGTTGGTATTCTGGCAGTGGCCATTCATTACGCCGTCTACTGGATACTGCAATACTGGATTGATGTAAACATAGCCTTCACCATAGGCTATCTGGTGAGTTTCTGCGCCAACTATTATCTCTCTGCCCATTTCACGTTCAAGGAGAAGACCTCTGCCAGAAACGGAGCGGGGTTTGCGGGGGCTCACATATTCAATTATTTCCTGCAAATGGGTCTCTTCAATTTCTTCCTCTGGATAGGTGTACACAGAATCCTGGCTCCCTTCGCGGTGTTCAGCATCTCTGTGCCCATCAACTTCATACTCGTAAGGTATGTCTTCAAACACTTCAAACGCTCATGACACCACAACTCTCCATCGGTTTCGACGCCAAACGCATTGTCAGCAACGCTACAGGTCTTGGCAGCTATGGCAGGACGCTCGTCAACGACCTCGCCGCCAGCGAACATCTCGACCTTCACCTCTATGCGCCCAATGAAGGAAGAGACGACCTTAGAAGTCAGGTTTTACACCGAGGAAACTTGCAGTTTCATTACGGTAAACCAGGAGTTCCCGCGTTGGGAACTTCCCTTTGGCGCACGCATGGCATTATAAAAGACCTCAAGAGAGACGGTATACAGATCTATCACGGGCTTTCTGGCGAGCTGCCCATTGGCATCAGGAAGAGCGGCATCAAGAGCGTGGTTACCATCCACGACCTGATTTTCCTGCGCCACCCGGAGTTCTACCATTGGATAGACACAAAGATCTACGCATGGAAATTCAGGAAGACCATCAAAGAAGCCGACCGTATCATTGCCATCAGCGAATGTACGAAACGCGACATCATTGAGTATGGACATGTGGACGAAAGCCGCATCTCCCTTATCTATCAGAGTTGTGCGCCACGATTCTCTGCAGAACCTGACACGCAGAAGCAACAAGAGGTAAGGCTGCACTACAACCTGCCCCAACGCTATATCCTAAACGTCGGCAGTATTGAGGCAAGAAAGAATATCATCCTGGCAGTCAAGGCGTTGCAAAGCCTTCCAGAAGACCTATCGCTCGTCATTGTAGGAAGACATACCAAATATACGGATCAAGTCATCGACTATGTTAACAGTCACCAGCTGAGCCATCGCGTACTGATTCTACATGGTGTGCCCAACAAGCATCTGCCAGCCATCTACACCCAAGCAGAAGCCTTTGTCTATCCGTCTGTCTACGAAGGTTTTGGCATCCCCATCATCGAAGCAATCAACTGCGGACTTCCTGTGGTAGCATGTTCAGGTTCCTGTCTGGAAGAGGCAGGAGGACCTGATTGCTTTTATGTAGCACCAGACGACGTAGAAGGCATGACCAGAGCCATCAAAGAGTCGCTTCGCGGGGCAACAGGGCGCGAACATAGAATAGCCAGCAGCCAGGCATACATCCGTCGTTTTCTGGGCAGCGATATGGCCAATCAGATGATTGAGCTTTACCACTCACTGCTCTAACATCATATAATCCAGCGCAGCTGGAGGTCGAGATCCGTCTGTGATGAGCCGTCAATCTGCTGATAGCCACTCCCGATGTAATCCCTGTCGAAATAGTCTGTTGTACCTATTTTGGCCGTGAGCATAAGGTTTCCCGCGACTTTCGCCCTTACCATGAGCCAATAACGGATGCCCTCACCATAGAACTGATTCATAGAGTAGGCGTAAAGCGGCCCTTGTTCGTAGAGCCACACGCGACTGTCATAGCTATCTGTATGGAAATAGCCGGCCCCTATATTCAGCCTCAACCAGTCCTTGGTATACGACAAACTTTCACTCACCATTCCACCCCACTCGCCTTCGCTATAGGCACAATAGCCCCCATCCAACTGGGTGCGGCAACTGAGACCGAAGTCTGTCGCATATTCGGCACTCAGACGCCCACGGTGTTCCCAACGGTCATTCAACGTCTTTTTGTCCTTATCATCCTTCTGTTTCATCCTTAATCGATAGCGGACACCCAGGTTCCAACGCTTTCCCGTATAGGCCGCCTGCAACAGCTGATCCCATGAATACGACGATTGCGACACCTGATACTTTGCCCAGGCAAAATAGGCATAGTCTGTATAGGCAGAGACCTGAAACTCTGGCGAGGGATGCCACGAAAGCCCCAGATAGACACCACTCTCGTTCTGTACGCGTCCGCCATCGCTATAGCTCTGAGCATCGAGCGAGGCATACTTGTATGAATAGAATCGCTGGAGAGCCATCATGCTCAGCACGTCAGACAAGCGGATATTGAAAGTGTTGATGGTTGCGATATGTCCTCTCTTATCCAATGCCGTCTCACCATTCAAGGACAACTGATGACTCACATAGCCGTAATCAAGACTGGTATTCATGAAGTCCTGATCATAGGGGTAAATACGCTGGTATAGTGAGACTCTCTGCGGATGCAGCGGCCTGTCAAGATGCACATAAAGCGCATTCACGCCCAGATGCAGGCCATGAGCCTCATAGCGCAGCGCACCACCAGTTTTCAAGGCATGCAGATTGTGTTTCTTCGCCATCTCCGTCTCTGTTCGATGATAGCCTGAGGTAAGGATGGTGCGGGCTGTCGAGTCTTTGTTGAGGGTTGCATCCAAGGGAGTATAAGACAAAAAGGCTGTGGCCCTGAAAGCTGTGGAGAGACGGATGGTAGCCCCCATGCCTTGCAGATAACTGTTTGAGCGCGAAGAGTGGGCTGTAAGCGTATTGGTGCTTCGCCCCATGTTTTGGAGAGTGGCTATCTTACCTAGTCCGAAACCATTATTCATAACAAGTCCCATACCCATCGACATGCGATAGTTGCCCAAGACGAGTGTCTCCAGTCTGCCTAAGTTACGAAGTTGAAGATAAGACGAATAGTAGTCATACCCCCACTTGTTACGATTCGCGAAGAAAGGTTCACCAGCATCCTGAGCACCCACCAGTCCCAGCTTCACATAGTCGCCATAGCTGAACTGATAACGCATCCAATGACGATAGGGATAGCCAAGATACTGTTCATGATCCCCCTCTCGCTCATAGAAGGGTATGCGCATAGTGGCAGTAAGTTCATGACGCCCATACTTAAGCACATCGCCGAGTCGGGGACTTCGCTGTGACGCGTCATCACCAACATATATAAAATAGGTAAGCAGTCGCCTTTGGACTTCACCCAGCGAGCGAATCATCATCAACTCGCCCACCGACTTCATCGCCCCATAACGATAGCGATACTCCATCATATCTTCTATCTGTTGGGCTGTAAGAAAAGGTAACTCCTCCAGTTGTTCTCTCGTTACGGTATTCAGGTTTAAGGGCTGCTGCTCCAATTCGCATAGCAGATCGTAAGTCCTTTCCCACGATTCTGACTCAGAATCCTCAACAGTCATCACTTCACTCAGATAACGTTCCCACACATGTCCCTCCTGAGCCTGTAAGCCCAGTGGCATAATCATCATGATTGATATAAATAGTGTCTTCATAATTGTTTAGCGGCGCAAAGATATGATAAATCTGCGTAAATCCCAAAGAAATATTTGGATTTCTCAGAGATACTGCTTACTTTTGCAGCTGAAATGACGAATCTGCAGCCATATACCCCATGGATGATGCGAATGGTGATCATTCTGTTCACCCTTCACTATTCACTCTTCACTGCCTCTGCCCAAGATAAGCGGATGACAGCTGAGGAGGTATTGGCTGAGATGGACTCTCCCACTTTCGTACCTACCGTCAAAGTGGGTAAGGTGCTTCACGAGGGCGACAGCATACAGTATATGGAAATGAATAATGTGTATGTTTACCCCCAGCTCACCTTCAAGAACAGGAAGCAAGCCGACTCGTACATGCGTCTGGTAAAGAACGTGAAGAAGGTACTGCCCATTGCCAAGCAGGCACGCCAGATGCTGATCGAGACCACGGAATATCTCGAGACACTGCCTGACCAGAAATCGAAGGAGGAGCACATCAAGCGTGTAGAGGATGACATCTTCCGTACTTACAAGCCTCAGATGAAGAAGCTGACTTACTCGCAAGGTAAGCTGCTCATCAAGCTCATCGACCGCGAGTGCCACTCGTCGTCTTACGATATGATCAGTGCCTTCATGGGGCCTATCCGTGCTGGGTTCTGGCAAGTCTTCGCCTGGGGGTTCGGTGCTTCGCTCAAAAAAGAATACGACCCTAAGGGTGTAGACCGCCTCACAGAGCGCGTGGTTCTCATGGTTGAAGCAGGACAGATATAACCCGTACCCAATAAATAATCCCCGCTGCTGACGGGGATTATTTATTCTGAATATAGCACTTGTATCATCGTCTGACCAACGGCCTGAAGCGTATTCTTGTCAATATGCGCCATATCGTCGTTGACTGTGTGCCACGTAGGCCCGAAACTACTTTGCTCGCAGTTGGGGTAATAAGGAATAATGTCGATTGTAGGAATCTTTGCCTTGGTGTTCACAGGAATATGGTCGTCAGTAATGTAACCACCCGTCTGAGTGGGAAACAGGCTACCGAAGCCCACTACCTGAGCAGCACGCCAAACCTTATCTACAACGTTGCTGGCATACTGCAGCGACATGCCTTCCTTATAGAACTGAGCGCCTTGTCCGCCTACCATATCGAGCAGAATGCCAAAGCGTGGCTTATAGCCTTTACGATGCAGGTTAGCCGACCAATACTGAGCGCCCAGTGCCCACGAGTTACCATCGTCTGTTGCATCGCTCCACTGAGGCACGCCCCAGTCTTCAGCGTCGAAACAAATAAAATCAACACCTATGCCTAGAGTGTCTGCTGAGAGCAGACGCGCCACCTCTAACATTACGGCCACCCCAGAGGCACCATCGTTGGCTGCCATCACCGGCTTCTTGTGGTTAGCCTCATCAGGGTCGTTATCAGCCCAGGGACGGCTGTCCCAATGTGCACAAAGCAGCACACGTTCTGACAACTCTGGCTTATAGCTGGCAATGATGTTGGTGCTGTGAAGTATGGTACCATCATAACCCTTCAGGTCGGCCTTCTGCGCCATCACCTCCATACCAAAGCTTTTGAACTTGGCAATAATCCACTGTTCACACTGGTCGTGAGCCACACTGTTCATCACTCGCGGGCCGAAATCACACTGAGCCTGACAATACTGGTAGGCACTGTCTGCACAGAATGCAGGACCTACAGGCTGGGCCACAGCCGTCTCGTCCGCAGTCTGCTTACGCAGGTTTCCACAGCTTAGCATCAGGAGTATGGATAAAACTAAAAATACACCTTTCTTCATTTTATTTGAACTTGTTGCATGACCCTCAGGAAGTTGCCGCCCCAGATTTTCTGGATGTCCTGTTCGCTAAAGCGACGAGCCAACAGCGCACGGGTAAAGTTAATGAGTTCCGACGAATCGGCCAGTCCTCTCACGCCGCCATCGCCATCGAAATCAGTACCGAGTCCCACATGGTCGATACCCATCACGTCGATGGCATGCTCAAGATGTTCCATCACATCCAAGATCGTTGCCTCGCCGTCTTTACGCAGGAATCCGTTGTATATCGTGGTCTGAGCCACACCGCCATTCTTAGCTAAGGCACGCATCTGGTCATCCGTCAGGTTACGCTGATGATCGCAGAGGGCACGACTGCTCGAGTGACTGCACACGATAGGCATGGTGCTGATGTCAAGGGCGTCATAAAAGCTCTTCTCGCCACCATGACTCAAATCAACCATGATACCCAAACGGTTCATCTCCTTGATGACCTGCTCGCCAAAGGCACTCACACCACCATGGGTGTTATTGCTTTTCGATGCAGCGTCGCAGATATCGTTATCGCCATTATGGCAGAGGGTCATATATACAATGCCACGGTCCTTGAAGTGCTGCAGGTTCTCCAGTTTACTGTCAATGGCTATGCCGTTCTCAATACCGAGCATGATGCTCTTCTTCCCCCGATGCTTGTTCATCCAGAGGTCGTCAGGGGTGCGGGCAAGCGCGATATACTGCTGGTTCTGCGCCACAATATCCTCTATTTTGTCGAAGATGCGGTCAGCATATGTCGTAGGATTCTCAGTGTTCTGGGGCAGATAGGCCACCATGATCGTTGCGTCCTGACGCCCCTCAGTCATCTTATGCAGGTCGACCAATATCTTTGGGTCGCGCTGGTCGAAGTGGATGCCTGACGGGAAAAACATCGGGGTGTCGCAGTGGGTGTCGAGCGTCAGCACACGGTTATGCACACGCTGAGCCTGTCTAAACGAGGCAGCCTCGCCCACCAGCCACTGGAACAGGGGCAGCCCCTCCTCCAGACACTCTGGATGCCACTGGACACCTACTATAGATTTATATTCCGTACTCTCTATCGCCTCGATGATATTATCAGCCGACTGCGCCACTACACGGAACTTATCGCCCGTCTCAACCACAGCCTGATGGTGGAAACTGTTCACCATAAGAGGCCTGTCGTACGACTTGTAGATGCTGTCAAGTATAGAATCTCTTATAATACTGATGCTATGCGTAGGCTCAGAGCGGTCGGCATCCTGCGAATGCTTCACCTTTGCCACATCGCTGATATCCTGAGCCACCTTGCCGCCCAGCGCCACTGCCAGCGTCTGGATGCCCCGACAGATGCCCAGCATCGGTATCTGTCGATTATAGGCCAGTTGTGCTATCAGCAACTCTGGCAGGTCGCGCTCCTGATTAACACCATGAAGTTTGGGTGAAGGCTCCTCACCAGCCCACAAGGGGTTGATATCGCCACCACCGCTCAGAATCAGACCATCAAGATGCTCAAGGGTGTTGATGATTACATCTTTATCAGCCACAGGCGGAATGATAACAGGCACACCACCTGCAGCCACTACAGACTTGTAGTAGCCCTGTCCCAATTTACAGGTCAGATCTTCATAATTACCAGTGATACCTATGACAGGTTTCTGGTCGGCTTCAGGAAAGTGAGCATAGATATCATCCAGATGCGACTGTAAGTCAAATCTGTTCATTACTTCTGCCCAACTTCGTTAATGACAATAGGAATCTCTCGTTTTAGGCTCTGTTCCAGAGAAATCAATGTTTCAGTAGCTACTACGCCAGGTATGCCCTGCAGTTTTCCGTTCAACAGCTCCATCAACTGCTCGTTGTCACGGGCATAGAGCTTCACCAGCATGGTGTACGGGCCTGTGGTAAAGTGGCACTCTACCACCTCAGGGATATGCTGCAGACACTCTACCACGTCTTTATACATAGAACCCTTTTCCAGGTTGATACCCACATAGGTACAAGTAGAATAGCCCAGGCTCTTGGGATTAACGTCGAATCCACTACCGGTAATCACATCAGCATCAATCAGATGCTGCACACGCTGATGAATGGCGGCACGGGAGACATTACACTCAGCAGCCACATCCTTAAACGGGATACGTGCATTCTTGGAAAGAATACTCAGTATCTTCTTGTCAAGAAAATCAATTTTATCCATCACCTTTCCTTTTTAGTTACAATTTGTCAGCAAAAGTAAGCAAATTAATTGAATAATGCAACTTTTATCAGGAAAAGTTTAAAAAAAGTGTGTCACTTTTGTGACACACTTGCTCTTTACTTCACGATTTCCAACAGTTCTACGTCGAAAATCAGCATGCTGTAAGGCTTGATATCAGCCCCAGCCCCACGCTCGCCATAAGCCAGCTCATAGGGGATATACAACTGCCACTTCGAACCTACAGGCATCATCGTCAACGCCTCTGTCCAGCCTCTGATCACCTGCGTAGGTGTAAACTCAGAAGGCTCGCCACGCTGATAGCTGCTGTCGAACACCTTGCCGTCAATCAAGCGGCCCTCATAATGCACTTTCACCTTGTCACTAGACTGAGGCACAGCGCCAGAACCTTTCACTAGCACCTTATATTGCAGGCCGCTGGGCAGGGTGATCACACTGTCATTCTTGGCATTCTCCTCCAAGAACTTAATGCCAGCCTCACGATTGGCGCCATACAGTTTCTCATCACGAGCAGCCTTGTCGGCCTTCTGTCTGGCGGAGAAATAATCTTCGGCCTTCTGCAAGGTGAAGATCGTGGTATCATTCAGCATAGCGTCGGTAAAGCCGCGGTAGAGCACGTCGGCCATGATGGAATCGGGCGAATCCTGGAACTCCGTCTTCAGACTGGGCAGCATACGCTCGTTCAGCTGCTGGGCAATGTTCTGTCCGGTCATGTATGCCTTCATCTTAGGATCGTCGGCAGTCTTCACGGCGTCCATGAAGCCACGCACGAAATCGGCCATCATCGTTGTGTCCATCTTCTGCTGGAGCAGATAGTTCAGCAGTCCGTTGGTCATTGTCATACCTGCCGCATAGCTCACTGAGTCGGAACTGCTTGTGAGCTGAACAGCCTGCACCTTCTCCTCTACAGGCTTCTGAACGGTCTTCTTCTTTGCGGCCTCAGCCGTAAACAAAGAAGCACCCGCCACAAGGGCGAGTGCCACGCATATCGTCTTCTTCATTATCTCTTAGCGTTTACCTCAAGCAACTCAATCTTGAAGATCAGTGCAGAGAAAGGCTTGATAATGTTCTGTTCACGCTCACCGTAAGCCAGTTCCTGAGGAATATAAACCTCCCAAACAGAACCTGCAGGCATGTGGCAGAGAGCCTCTGTCCAACCCTTGATAACCTGGTTGGCACGGAATGTGGTGGGCTCGCCGCGCTGGTAAGAACTGTCGAAGATAGAGTCATTAATCAGACGGCCCTCGTAGTTAACCTTCACCAGAGAAGTGTCGGCAGGAATGGCACCAGTACCCTCCTTGATAACCTTGTACTGAACGCCGCTGGGCAGAACCTTCACGCCCTCTTTCTTAGCGTTCTCAGCCAGGAACTTCTCACCGGCAGCCTTGTTCGCACCATAGCTCTTCTCAAGCTCCTTGGCCTTAACGCTGCTAATCAGGCGCTGAGCCACCATCTGAGCTGAATCAACAGTCATCAGGCCCTTCTTGCCTGTTGTACCGCTGATAAAACCAGCCATGAAGTTCTTCAAAGAGATGGTCTTGGTAGAGTCGTCACCGAACACCTCGTGGTTGATGCCCTTCACCATACGGTTAGCAATCTGCTGACCAATCTGGATACCTGCATAGTAGGCAGCCTTCTTCTTGTTGTCACCAGCATTGGCACCCTCGTTCAGACCCTTGATAAACTCATCGATGTAAGTGGTATCTACGTCGAGACTACCAACGAGATACTCCTTCAGACCCTGAGTCTGAGCCATACCGATAGCATAGCTCAAGGTGTCTACTTCATTCTTCAGACTCGCTCTGGGAGTCGAATTGCCACATGAAGAAATCATGATGGCAGCTACAGCTGCAACAGCAGCAAATGTAATCTTTTTCATTTTCGTGATTGTTTATATTTATTTTTTACCTTTTTCCCTTTTACCTTTACACAACCTGAATCAATTCAACGTCGAAGATCAGGGCTGCGAACGGAGGAATAGAAGCACCTGCGCCACCCTCGCCATAAGCCAGACGGTAGGGGATGAAGAAGCGGTACTTGGCACCCTCCTGCATCAGCTGCAGTCCCTCGGTCCAACCGGCAATCACCTGCTGCAAGGGGAATGTAGCGGGCTCGCCGCGCTGATAGCTGCTGTCGAATACGGTACCGTCGATCAGCGTACCCTCGTAGTGGCACTTCACGGTATCCTTTGCGCTGGGCTTCTTGCCGTTACCCTCTTTCAGCACCTGGTACTGCAGACCGCTGGCCAGCGTCACGACACCATCCTTCTTACTGTTCTCGGCCAGATATTTCTCACCAGCCTCCTTATGTGCCTTACCTTTCTCAGCACGCTCAGCCTGGAGCTTCTGCTCCTGCTTCTGGAAATAGTCCTGTACAATGGCCTGGGCCTCACGGTGGCTCACCTTCAACTCATTACCCTCGAGCACATCCTTGATGGCCTGTGCGAAGTCCTCTGCGCTGATGTCATCAGCACCCATCTGAGCCAGCTGCTGTCCGATGCCCAAGCCCAAAGCATAACTTAATTTGTTCATTCTTTCTTTATATTAATAATGTGTAACTCTCAAAATCGGACGCAAAGATACTACTTTTTAATTACAGATTGCACAGATTAACACAGATTAATATAAAAAAACGGTTAAAACCTGCGCCGTCTGAGGCTATTTTCTTATTTTTGCAACATAAAACAAACGTCACAGCTTATGAAAAAGATTGTCGTACTTACAGGTGCTGGCATGTCGGTGGAAAGCGGACTCAAGACTTTCCGCGATGCCGATGGTCTCTGGGAGAACTATCCCGTGCAGCAAGTGGCCACCCACGAAGGCTGGGAGGCAGACCCGACGCTCGTCACCAACTTCTATAACATGCTCCGCAAGAAATGCTGGGGCGTAAAACCTAACGAGGGGCACAAACTGGTGGCCCGCCTTGAAGAGCAGTACAACGTCACCGTGGTCACTCAGAACGTCGACAACCTCCACGAGATGGCCGGTTCGTCGAAAGTCATCCACCTGCACGGCGAACTCATGAAGGTATGCTCTAGCCGCGATGTCGACGACCCGCGCTACCAGCAGACGCTCACCCCCGACAACTGTGAGATAGTACCCGGCACGAAGGCTGGCGACGGTTCGCTACTGCGCCCCTTCATCGTCTTCTTCGGCGAAGCCGTGCCCAACATCACCCTTGCCGCCGAGGAAGTTCAAGAGGCCGACATTCTGATTATCATCGGCACCTCGCTAGTGGTCTATCCCGCCGCCGGTCTGCTGCATTACGCCCGCCCCGATGTGCCCATCTATCTCATCGACCCCAACCCCATCAATGCCGGTACCCGTGTTCATCAGATTCAGAAGGGTGCCTCAGAAGGTATGAAAGAGCTTTTCGCCGAACTGATGGAATAGCGGCTCTCATACTGGCAAAGATAAGGCTTTCTGCCGACAAAGATAGGCGTGGGTTATGACAAGAATAATCCCGCTGATTGTAATCTATATTATCATGCAAAGCAATTTAGACTAAATTGCAGAACAAAATAGACTAAATTGGTCGGCAATTTAGTCTAAATTGCAATCAAAGAGATAATCTCTGTCAATAAGCGGGCCATTCCATGACAGGCAAAGCGCTATGATATGACAACACCGCAAGCCGCCCCATCAATACATGATACAACATAGAAACGCTAAAGAGAGCTAATCAACGGACGCTTTATATTGATTAAGGTCAAAGAAAGGGAGAAAAAGAAAGCAGTGAATGATGTGTCTAAGACGTCATTCACTGCTTTATTATCAGGGCGCTGATGGCGCGCTGGGGATTAGCTTTTATATCGGCTACAAGCCGCGATCCTTACGGATAAAGTCGATAAGTCGGTCGACAGCTTCTTCCTCGGGGATATTCTTCTCGATACACTCCTTGGCCTTATAGAGGCTGATCTTACCGCGACCGGCACCTACATAGCCGTAGTCGGCATCGGCCATCTCGCCAGGACCGTTCACGATACAGCCCATGATACCAATCTTCAGACCTACCATATCTTTCGTGGCGGCCTTGATACGTGCGATGGTCTCCTGCAGGTTGTAGAGCGTGCGGCCACAGCCCGGACAAGAGATGTACTCGGTCTTGGTGAACTTGATGCGGGCGGCCTGCAGGATGCCATCGGCCAGCTCGACAAGCTTTTCGGTTGAAAAGCCTTCGTTGCGGATGACAAGCTGATGGGCTTTCTTATCAATCAGGAGGGCACCAACGGCCATGGCGGCCTTCAGCTGGAGCGACTCCCAGTCGGTCTCGTGCATCTCGAGGGTGATGGTATCGTCCTTAATGCCTGCCTCAGCCTGTTCACGCAAGGCAGCGCACTCGGCGATAGAGTCGACGAGTTTGCGGGCCACGGGAATCTCGTATTCAGGCTCTTCCGAGAGTGACACACGTACGGTGTCACCAATGCCCTCGGTGAGCAGGGCGCCAATGCCTACGGCACTTTTTATACGGCCGTCCTCACCCTCGCCAGCCTCGGTAACACCAAGGTGAAGGGGATAGTGCATACCTTCCTTGTCCATGGTCTGAACGAGCAGACGCACGGTGGTGACCATGACCACGGTGTTAGAAGCCTTAATAGAGATGACCACGTCGTTGAACTGCTCGCGCTTGAAGATGCGCAGGAACTCCATACAGCTCTCGACGATGCCCTCGGGAGTATCGCCATAGCGCGACATGATGCGGTCGGAGAGCGAGCCGTGGTTGACACCAATGCGCACAGCGGTGTGGTGTTCCTTACAGATATTAAGGAAAGGTACGAGCTTCTTCTCAATCTTCTTCAATTCCTCGGCATACTCCTCGTCGGTATATTCGAGGTGCTTGAACGTACGTCCCGGGTCAACGTAGTTGCCGGGATTGATGCGCACCTTCTCGCAGTAAAGTGCTGCCACATCGGCTGTATGGGCCGTGAAGTGCACGTCGGCTACGAGTGGCGTAGGATAGCCGTCGGCCTTCAGCTGGGCAGAGATATTCTTCATGTTCTCGGCCTCACGGATACCCTGGGTGGTGAAACGTACCAGTTCGCCGCCGGCATCGATGATGCGCTTGGCCTGAGCCACACAGCCCTCGGTGTTATTCGTATCTACCGTTCCCATCGACTGGATGCGGATGGGATTCGAGCCGCCAATGCCAATCTGGCCGACACGGGTCTCGGATGATTGTCGTCTCTGATACATAATTAATTGGTCTTGAATTGATATTTCACCTCGGCCAACTCCTGGTTAGCCTTCTCAATCTTTACACGGAGATTACCTTTATAGACGGCCAGGCGCTGAGCCAGTTCGTCGTTGCTAAGCGCCATCATCTCAACGGCAAGGATAGCGGCGTTCTGAGCACCGTTCACACCGACAGTAGCCACAGGAATACCCGGTGGCATCTGGATGATAGAGAGCATGGCATCAAGTCCGTCGAGCATGCCTTTAATAGGAACACCAATCACAGGAAGAGTGGTAGAGGCTGCGATGACGCCAGGAAGGGCAGCAGCCATGCCTGCGCCGGCAATGATAACCTTAATGCCACGATCCTTGGCGGTGCGGGCAAACTCCTCAACAGCATCGGGGGTGCGATGGGCTGAGAGGGCATTCACTTCGAAAGGCACCTGCATCTCGTCGAGCAACTTGCAGGCTTTCTCCATAATGGGCAGATCGCTTGTACTACCCATGATAATACTAACTAACGGTTTCATATATATCTTACTTTTTTACTTTTACATATAGATTAATCCAAAGAAGGCGCAGACAGCTCCAATCAGGAAGCCCGCTACAATCTGCAACAAGGAGTGTTGGCGCAGAATCATACGGCTTGAGCCCAGCACGCCAGCCAGCATCATGACAACACAGAACCACCATACAGGATTGAAGCCGAATATCTCGCCAAAAACAAACAGGGCACCAGCCACACCGCCGATAGCAGCCATGTGGGTAGATATCTTCCACCACACGTTGATAAGTGCGCACACCACCTGAATGGCCATCGCCGCAGAAACGATGGTACCCATGAAATGAGGGATATGCATCATCTCCATGAGATAGACGCAGAAGAAGTAGCACAGGATGGAGATGACATAAGGCACCACGCGGCGCTCCTTGTGTCCCAGCTCTATCAGGTTCCATCCCTGATAGCGACGATAGAGATGAATCAGAAGCGACGGCAAGAGGATGGTGAACAGATAGACAAGGGTGAGCACCTGTAGTTTATACCCCCAAGGCATAAGACCCAAATAACTGAACAAGAAAAGTGCCATAAGACCTACCAACGGCAGATAGAACGGGGTGAACAGCATGCTGATGACACGTGCCGTAAGAATGATAGCCTTTTCTCTACTTATTTCTTTCTTCATTTTCTTCTTTCACTTTCTCAGTCGCGCTATAGGTATACCCAGTTGCTCACGATATTTCGCCACCGTACGACGGGCTATGGGATAGCCCTTCGAGGCGAGCAGGTCCTTCAACTGGTCATCGCTTAGCGGACGTTTCTTATCCTCTGAATCAATAATATCCCGAAGCGCAGCCTTAATCTGACGGGTCGACAGCTCCTCGCCGTTTTCTGTTACATAGCCATCACTGAAGAAATGACGGAGGGGGAAAGTGCCCCAACGGGTCTGCGCATACTTGGAGTTGCTGACACGCGACACAGTAGAGAGGTCGAGACCTGTCTTCTCTGCCACATCCTTTAATATCATAGGGCGCAACGAAGCCTCATCGCCATCAACGAAGAACTGATGCTGCAGTTGGATGATGGCACGCATGGTGATGGTAAGCGTGTGCTTACGCATCTTCACCGCCTCGATGAAGCCCTGAGCGGCATCAACCTTCTTCTTGATATATAGCAGTGCCTCCTTGGTCTGGCGACTGAGATGTTCCTTGTTCTGCTGATACTCCTTCATGGAGTCGACAAACGACTGCGACACCTTCAGCTCCGGGACTTCGCCATTATTGAGCGTAAAGGTGACCGTACCATCATCCAGTGTATCGACAATGAAGTCGGGCGTAATCTGCTGCAGACTTCTGCCAACCGTTTCGCCTAAAGAAGCACCTGGACGCGGGTTGAGTTTCCTCAGCTCCTGAAAGAGTACTTCAGCCTGCGCGTCATTCAGTCCTAAAGACGACTGTATCTTATCCCAATGCTTCTTGGTGAACTCTTCGAAATAGGAGTTCACGACCTGTTCCATCAAGTCTCTTAGACGGGAAGGGGCTCTACGTTCAATCTGCAGCAAGAGACACTCCTGGAGCGTTCGGGCGCCAATGCCTGCAGGGTCGAACTCCTGAAGCTTCTTTAGCACCTGCTCTATCTGAGCCACAGTCAGGTCAATATTATGGTAGATGGCCAGTTCTTCGCTGATTATCTCAAGGTCCTTACGAAGCAGACCATCGTCATCGAGCGAGCCAATGAGGTATTCCATCACATCGCGCTCCTGTTCTGTCATATCGACCTCGCCCATCTGCTCTTTTAGCTGATCATAGAATGAAGAGGTCTCACCATAGACCATCTCTTCACGTTCCTCAGATGCGAAATGGCCACCCTGATACACAGGCAGCTCCTCGTCGTCACGGCCAATACCGCTCAAGGCCTCATCGAGCGCCGACTGGCGTTCTTCCTGTTCTGTGGCCGACTCAAAATCATCTGCCCCCTCGACTGAGTCCTGATAGTCTGAGTAGTCCTGATGGTCTTGATAGTCCTCGTCGCCCGAGCCTGCCGACTCCAAGGCGGGATTATCGTTCATCTCTGTGTTGATACGATCAACAAGCTGCATGACTGGCAATTCCACCAATGATGCCTGAAGCAACTGCTGATGAGAGATCATCTGACCCAACTTCAGCTGTTGTGTCTGTTCCTGTATCTGACCGTATTTTTCACTCATTTTTCCTTTTTACTTTTTCTACTACTTAAAGTATTCTTTAAGTTGCTCGGCATAAGACGCAAGGTCTTCTGTGTTAGCATTACCATATCGGCGCCATACCTGCTGGCAAGGCAACAATAGCGGGTCGAAGGTTACATCCTTACGATTTAAATAAGGGTCGCAATATTGGAACACCTCCAACACCTCTACAACACGCTGGGGCTTTTGTTTCAGTAATTTCGCAAGTTCCTGTACCTCAGGCGTCTCTATCACCATCGTGATAGGCGTCAGACGGAAATAAAGATCCAGAATCAATGTGAGCATAACCGGTGTGAGGGTCTCGCCCTCTGCCACAGGCTTGAAATCCAACTCAAAACTCTCGTTGGTCTCAACGCCCTCATAGAACAAACCGGCGTTGTTAAAGCCCTTCATCTCACGCAGCAGACTGGCAGCTCTCGCAAGCTTTCTGGGATTGCTGCCATATACTTCCCAAATATGCTCGATGCGGGGAGTTTCAAGATTGGCAATCTGGCACATCTTATTAAATAAGACGCTTGGAGAGACGTGCAGCTCAAGACTCAAGTCTATCATCTTCCGGCTGTACATCGGCTTGATTCCCACAGGTTTTTGTAGGTATATCTGCATAAGCAGAAGCCAGTAATCATCCTGCCATTTTGTTTTTTTTGCCATAATCCTCGCTATTTTTTTGCAAAAATACTGTTTTTTTTATATATTTGCAACCGAAAAGGAAAAAACTTATGAGAAAGATAGCATTATTTGCCTTTTGGCTCCTTTCTTTACAGACCTTATTGGCGCAAAGCGTCAGAGAACAGCTTAAAAGTGATATCTTTAAAGCGGGTAGTAACTATTATGCCTATCCATCTCCATCGACTAATTTAGCGCCTGCCCCCAAGGGTAAGAAGCCCTTCTACATCAGTACCTATGCCCGCCATGGATCCCGTTTCCTGATAAGGGCCAGTGAATATGAATGGCCGGAAACCGTTCTACAAAAAGCTCATGAGCAAGGGAAGTTGAGCGAGCTGGGAGAGAGGACACTCCAGCAACTGAAGGTTTTTCATAATGAGGCACGCGACCGCTATGGCGACCTGACACCTCTTGGTGCCCATCAGCATCGTATGATTGCCCAGCGCATGTACGACAATTTCCCTGAGGTATTCAAGGGACATGCAATCATCGACGCCAAGAGTACGGTGGTCATTCGTTGCATCATATCCATGGAAAACGAGTTAACGCAACTGGTGAGGAACAATCCGATGCTTGTCATCAGGTCGGATGCCAGCCAGCACGACATGTATTACATGAACCTTCAGGATTCCGCACTCTACAAGAAACGCTTTCCCCAGGAATCTGTTGACACCTATAAGGCTTTCTGCGACCGTCACGCCATACACGAACAGGCTATGGGCAAGCTTTTCAATGACTCAGTATTCTATCGTGACAGTATTGACAGCTATGAACTGAACAAAACCATCTTCAAGATTGCATCCAGTATCCAGGGTACAGAACAGCGCTACCACTTCAATCTGTTTGACATCTACACAATTGACGAGCTCTATTCCAACTGGCTACAATACAATGCTTATTGGTATCTCAGTTTCGGCAACTGTCCTTTCAACGGCGGTACACAACCTTACACCCAGCGCAACCTGCTGCGCAAGATTATCGAAGATGCTGACAGCTGCATTGCCACACCCCGCAATGGTGCCACACTGCGTTTCGGGCATGAGACTATCGTACTGCCACTAACCTGTTTATTAGGCCTCAACGGGTTCGACCATCAGTTTACCGACTTGGAGGAGCTTGACATAAACGGCTGGCAGAACTTCGATGTATTCCCCATGGCCGCCAACATACAGTTTATTTTTTACCGAAAGAATCCAAAGGACAAGGATGTGCTTTTCAAGATACTACTCAATGAGAACGAGGCCACTCTACCCATTCCTACAAACAGCGCGCCCTATTATCATTGGAGCGATTTCCGGGATGTTTACCTGAAGAAGCTCAATGCCTACAAGGAAGAGTGACCACTGACAGCCACATCTGGTTGCCAAAGAACGGTCTGCCCTGTGTAGAGTGACTTCTGCACATCGATGAGACGCTGATTGGACGAACCGCGAAACAACAGGTCGGGGTCATGCAATTTCTGAATAAAGGGACCATCGACAAGCACATCAAGTTGTTCAAGCAACTCACGCTGGTCGTCATGAATTAAGCTTTCAAAAGTAAAGCCCGTAAAACACCAAATATCTTTATTGGAATACTCATGGATAGCACAAGCCAACTCAGCAAAGCCTGCTGCCTGATACATAGGATCACCACCCGAAAATGTGACGTTGGCAAAAGGATCAGCCATGATAATCTTCATAAGCTGACTGGTAGTCATCTCACGTCCGCCATCAAAAGCCCACGATTGGGGATTATGACAGCCTGGACACTGATGATTACATCCAGCACAATAAATGGAGGTCCGGAAACCCGGACCATCCACCATTGTATCTTCTATGATATCGAGTACACGAATCATGGCTAGCTCTCAAACATGTCTTGCGAGCCATGATCGATGTGTGTCACACGATCATTAAGTTCTGCCAGTTTACCACTATTCCAGCGATCAGTTGTTCCAACTAGATAGCCTGTGATGCGCTGTAACTTATCGATATTCTTTGAACCACACTTCGGGCAGACTTCCAAATGATCATCTGCATTCTCATAGCCACAATCCATGCAACGGTTGCGGTTGTGGTTCACCGACCCATAGCCCATATCAAACTGATCCATCATGTCAACCACACTCATAATGACCTGAGGATTGTGTGTGGCATCGCCATCAATCTCCACATAGAAGATGTGACCACCACGAGTCAGGTTATGATAAGGCGCCTCAATCTCTGCCTTATGACGGGCTGAGCACTTGTAATAGACTGGCACATGGTTCGAGTTGGTATAATAGTCACGATCAGTAACACCAGGGATGACACCAAACTGTTTGCGGTCTTTCTTCGTGAACTTGCCACTCAGGCCCTCTGCGGGAGTTGCAAGCACTGAGTAGTTATGATGGAACTGCTGACAGAAATCGTTGACACGATCACGCATGTAAGTCACGATCTTCAAACCTAACTCCTGCGCCTTCTCACTTTCGCCGTGATGCTTGCCTATAAGAGCTACCAGGCATTCAGCCAGTCCGATAAATCCAATACCTAACGTACCCTGATTAATCACACTTTCGATAGTATCCATCGGGCCCAGTTTATCTGCTCCAATCCAGAGGCTCTTCATCAACAGGGGAAACTGCTTTGCAAAGGCTGTCTTCTGGAACTGGAAGCGATCGTCGAGTTGCTGAGCAGTAACCTCCAGCATGTGGTCGAGCTTGGCAAAGAACATATCTATGCGCTTCTGCTCATCAGCCTCTTCCATACACTCAATGGCGAGTTTCACAATATTGATTGTAGAGAAGGAGATATTACCACGTCCGATACTTGTCTTTGGTCCAAAGCGGTTCTCAAACACACGAGTACGACAACCCATGGTAGCCACTTCATGAATATATCGCTCTGGATCGTCAGCTTTCCACGCCTCATCCTGATTAAATGAGGCATCAAGATTCAGGAAGTTAGGAAAGAAACGGCGGGCCGTTACCTTACAAGCCAACTGATAGAGGTCAAAGTTACGATCCTCAGGCAGATAGTTCACGCCACGCTTCTTCTTCCATATCTGAATGGGGAATATTGCGGTTTCGCCACCACCTACACCTTCATAAGTAGAGAGCAGAATCTCACGCATCACACAACGGCCTTCTGCTGAAGTGTCCGTTCCATAGTTGATTGAAGAGAAAACCACCTGGTTACCGCCACGAGAGTGGATGGTGTTCATATTATGAATAAAAGCCTCCATAGCCTGATGAACACGACCCACCGTCTTATTGATGGCATGTTGCTGAGCACGCTCACGACCTGTCAGCCCATCAAGCGGTTTTTTGATATAGTCCATCAACGGCTCATCGTAAAGATCTTTATAGCTCTCACCATTCAGTTCCTCAAGATGCTTCAACTCTTCAATATAGCTCATACGCACATAAGGAGCTAAATAGAAGTCGAATGCGGGGATAGCCTGTCCACCATGCATCTCATTCTGTGCACATTCCATAGAGATACAAGCCAACACAGAGGCTGTCTCGATGCGTTTTGCAGGACGTGAAGCGCCATGACCCGCAATGAAGCCACAGTTCAGAATATGATTGAGCGGATGCTGTACACAAGTGAGCGACTTTGTGGGGTAATAGTCCTTATCATGAATATGCAGATAGTTGTGCTCTACAGCATCACGGCTGTCTTCTGAAAGCAGATAATCATCTACGAAAGGTTTGGTTGTCTCTGATGCGAACTTCATCATCATGCCTGCAGGTGTGTCGGCATTCATGTTGGCATTCTCACGAGTAACATCGTTGTTTTTGATGTTTACAATATCAAGGAACACATCACGCGTTTTGGCCTTACGGGCAATAGAACGTTGATTGCGGTAGGCGATGTACTTCTGAGCCACGTCCTTACGGCTCGACTTCATCAGTTCTACCTCTACGGCATCCTGAATCTGTTCTACTGTCATCTGGCTCTCACCACGCTGAGCAATGTGATCGGTTATCTGATACAACAAACGTTCGTCTTCGCCCCTGTCAGTATGGAGCATCGCTTTACGAATGGCAGCCATGATTTTCTGCTCATTGAAGCCGACAATACGTCCGTCGCGCTTTACAACTGTTTGAATCATATATATATCAAGTTTTTAGTATTAAGTATTATCCTTCTTTTGCACTGAAAGCAAGCGCATAGACACGCATCTGCTTCACCATAGCCACCAAGCCGTTGCTACGTGTTGGCGAGAGGTGCTCTTTCAGTCCTATCTCCTCGATGAAATAAAGATCTGCATCGAGTATTTCCTTTGGCGTATGGTCGCTGAGCACTCTTATAAGAAGAGCCACGATGCCCTTCACAATCAAAGCATCACTCTCGGCAGAGAAATGAATCTTACCATCAAGATAATCTGCCTGCAGCCACACACGACTTTGGCATCCATCAATCAGATTATTCTCCGTCTTGTATTTCTCGTCAAGCGGCTCCTGTTCGTTGCCAAGATCAATTAACAACTGGTATTTATCCATCCAGTCGTCGAAGCCACTGAACTCCTCTATAATCTCATCTTGAATTTCATTAATTGTCATGTTGTTCTGTCTTTTCTAATTTAAACAATTTGTCACTTGGGCGCACCTTGCCCGTCACAGCAATAGAGACCTTCGTTCCCTGCTGGGCCTGCTCTATAGGACCATTATCGCCATGAATCTCATCGGCCGTTACATACATCACTCCTGTGGTAGGACCCGTTATCAGCATATTGTCACCCACTTTAAAGGTATTGGCCTCAACGGTAAACTCCGCCACACCCAATTTCGAGAAGTACTTCACGCCCTTGCCGATGTACACCTTGCGCTCTGTAGCGTTCGAACCATAGTTCTTATTCCACTCGCCCAGTTTCTGTCCTTGATAATAGCCGTCCCAGAATCCACGGTTAAAAACGGTAGCCAGTCGCTCATCCCACTCGTCCTTCTTCTCTTCTGTAAAGGTTCCGTCGAGTACAGACTGAATGGCCTCCTTATAACACTTCACTACGGTATAGACATATTCCGGACCACGGGCACGTCCCTCAATCTTAAACACCCGGACGCCCGACTTCATCATCCTGTCAATAAAGCGAACGGTCTTCAGGTCCTTGGGCGACATGATGTACTTATTATCGATTTCCAACTGATTGCCTGTTTCATTATCAGTAACCGTATAGCTACGACGGCATATCTGAATGCACTCGCCACGATTGGCCGAACGGTTGGCATTGTCGAGACTCATATAACACTTACCGCTGATAGCCATACAGAGGGCCCCATGGCAGAACATCTCAATACGAATCTGCTCGCCACTTGGGCCACAAATATGTTCCGCTTCTACCTGACGGTAGATTTCTGCCACTTGATCCATATTCAGTTCACGCGCCAACACCACCACATCAGCAAACTGGGCGTAGAAGCGCAGAGCCTCGATATTAGAAATATTCAACTGCGTAGAAAGATGTACCTCCTGACCTACCTTATTACAATAGGTCATCACAGCCACATCTGAGGCAATAACAGCCGAGATACCAGCTTCCTTGGCCGCATCGATAATCTCGTGCATCAATGGAATATCCTCACCATATATAATGGTATTGACGGTCAGGTAGCTTTTTATACCGTGTTCATTGCATGTCTGTGCCATCTCCTTAAGATCATCAATCGTAAAGGTAGAGGCGGAGTGTGCTCGCATGTTCAGTTTCTCGATGCCGAAATAGATACTGTCGGCACCTGCCTGTATGGCTGCTGCCAACGACTCACGAGAACCGACGGGCGCCATAATTTCAAAGTCTTTTATCGTTTGGTTCATCATTTTCAATCCATTGGGAAAAGTCCATATAGCTTAGCGTCAATCATATCGGTCACCATCTTGAAGTCTTCAGGGAAATCCCCAAATTTACAATGGTCGCCGTCAACAATAATCAGTGGGCCATTATAGGTAGCGATCCAGTCTTCGTAACGTTTCTCCAGTCCCTGAAGATAATCCAGGCGCATGGTCTGTTCAAAGTCGCGTCCGCGTTTCTGAATCTGAGCCACCAGTGTTGGAATGCTGGAGCGGATATATATCATCAGGTCAGGCAGTTTCACCAGCGACATCATCAAGTCGAAGAGATCCGTATAATTCTGAAAATCACGATCACTCATCATTCCCTGCCCATGCAAATTAGGCGCAAAGATACGAGCATCCTCGAAAATGGTTCTGTCCTGTATGATTGTCTCCTTCGACTTCGAGATTTCCACCACTTCCTTGAATCGTTTATTGAGAAAGTAAATCTGAAGATTGAACGACCATCTAGGCATGTCGGCATAGAAATCGGCCAGATAAGGATTATTATCTACAGGCTCAAAACGTGGCGTCCATCCATAACGATGGGCGAGCAATTTTGTGAGGGTGGTTTTACCACTGCCAATATTTCCTGCTACTGCGATATGCATAATACTACATTTATAAAAGTCAATTACTGATTAGGAAAGAGGCCAAAGAGAGTAGCATCGATACGGTCAATGATCCGAGCTAGGTCCTTTGGATTATGAAGGAAATCCAAATTATCCTTCTCTATGGTCATCACACGTCCCTGATACTTGTGATATATAAAGTCGTCATAACGCTCATTGAGGTTCTGCAGATATTCCAACTGCATTGACTGCTCATAGTCTCTGCCCCGCTGCTGGATGTTATTAACCAGATGAGGCACTGAAGCACGCAGATAAATTAGCAGATCAGGCAGGCGCACCATTGATATCATCTGCTCGAAAAGTTCCATATAAGTTGCATAGTCGCGGTCTGACAAATTACCCATGGATCTGTTATTCTCCATAAACACATATACGCCCTCGAAGATAGTACGATCCTGAATGATAGTATGTTCCGACTGCGAGATAGCGATAAGATCGCGGAAACGTTCCTTGAGGAAATATATCTCAAGGTTAAAAGACCACCTGTGGATATCGCGATAGTAGTCTTCCAAGTACGGATTTCTATCAACCGCCTCAAAACGAGGTTCCCAACCATAGTGTTTGGCCAGCATCTTCGTCAGCGTTGATTTCCCGCTACCTATATTTCCCGCAACAGCTATATGCATCCCTCTCTTAATTCTTCTATTTTTGAGGGGTCAAAGTTACACAATATTTTGCACATTGCCAAACGAAATAGAAATTATTGGCAGATATTTTGGAAATTTTATTGTACCTTTGCCAGCGGTTATGAAACGTATTTTTACAATATTATTTGTCTTTCTGCTCTGTATAGGCTGTACACAAAAGGAACCCGAGCATTTCACCAATGAGATGCTCAACCGTATGACGCCAATCAAAGATCAGGGCGACAGTGAAACGTGTTGGATCTATGCCATGCTCGCCGCCATCGAGACGGAACATCTGTCATGGGGCGACTCTGTAAATCTCTCGCCTTATTATATTGAGAAACTGATGGAGCAAGAACCTGATGCGCCTAAAAACAAACATGGCGAGGCTGCGACTTTGCTCAGGCTGATTGAAAAATACGGCATCGTGGGCTATGATGCCATGCGGAAGGTTGAGACGCCTGCTCCAAAGTGGGTATTCATGCTTGGTGCCACTTACACGCCACAGGAATTTGCCCGCAGTGTATGTAAACCAGGAGAATACATACAACTGATGAGCAACAGCGACAAAACCTATTACCAAGAAATTGAGTTGGAAACAGAAGACAACTGGTTGCACGACCGTTACTTAAACATCCCTATGGACTCGCTGATTCAGAAAACAGAACACGCCGTACGCCAGCATCATGGCGTGTGTTGGAGTGATGATAAACACAGCATGGCTATCGTGGGCATTGCTCATGACGAAGATGGGAACAAATACTTCATCATGAAGAATTCCTGGGGCTCAGATCGGCCATACGGCGGACTTGACTACATTGCATTCGTCCATTTCAGAGAACACACCATCTCTGTTGTTATGACAAAAGAGGCGTATCAAAATTGATACGCCTCTTTTCTAATTTATTTATTCAGTTTCCAGGTAACACCGTCTTTCGTATCTTTCACCTCGAAACCTGCAGCAGCAAGTTCATCGCGAATCTTATCGCTGGTAGCCCAGTCCTTATCGGCCTTAGCCTTGGCGCGAAGCTCAAGAACCATATCAACCACTTTACCAAAAGCATCCTCACGGCTGTCGTTCGAACCGCTCTTCTCTGCCCTCAATCCAAGAATGTCAAAAGCAAAGAGGCGCATGGTCTCTGACAACTCCTTCAAGCAATCAGCGCAGATGGTTGCCTTGTGGTCGGTAAGCTTATTCACCACGGTACATGCCTCAAAGAGGTTACTGATTACCTGTGGCGTAGCAAAATCATCATTCATGGCGTCGTAGCACTTCTGGCGCAGCGCCTTCACAACTTTCTCTGTCTCAGCATCGCACTTGTCACTCACCTGAACACGATCCAGATCGCTGATAGCATTCATCAGTTTCTCCAATCCCTTCTCTGCAGCCACAAGAGCCTCGTTAGAGAAGTCAACCGTTCCACGGTAGTGGGCACTCAGGACGAAGAAACGAATCGTCATGGGTGAGTAGGCTTTCTCCAACAGAGGATGATTACCCGTAAAGAACTGCTCCAGCGTGATGAAGTTATTATACGACTTGCCCATCTTCTGTCCGTTGATGGTGAGCATGTTGTTGTGCATCCAATACTTTACAGCAGGATGCCCCATTGAGGCCTGAGCCTGAGCAATCTCACACTCATGATGTGGGAACACGAGGTCCATACCACCGCCATGGATATCGAACTCTTCGCCAAGGTACTTACGCCCCATGGCCGTACACTCGCAATGCCAACCGGGGAATCCGTCGCTCCAAGGGCTTGGCCAGCGCATGATATGCTCGGGTTGTGCCTTCTTCCACAGGGCAAAGTCGGCCTGATTGCGCTTCTCGCCTACACCGTCGAGCTCACGACTGGCATCCTTCACATTCTCGAGCGAACGACCTGAAAGGATACCATACTGAAACTTTTTGTTATAAGCCTCTATATCAAAATAGATAGAACCATTACTCTCATAGGCAAAACCATTATCGATAATCTGCTGTACCAACTGCTGCTGTTCGATGATGTGACCAGTAGCGTGGGGTTCAATCGAAGGACGAAGCACATTGAGTGCATCCATCGCTGCATGATAACGATTGGTATAATACTGGGCAATCTCCATTGGTTCCAACTGCTCCAGACGAGCTTTCTTGGCTATCTTGTCCTCCCCCTCGTCGGCATCATGCTCCAAATGACCTACGTCAGTAATGTTTCGCACATATCTTACTTTATAGCCAAGATGTTTCAGATAACGGAACACCAGATCGAAAGTAATGGCAGGACGGGCGTGTCCCAGATGGGGATCGCCATACACGGTAGGACCACAAACATACATGCCCACGTTGGGGGCGTGAAGCGGCTCGAAACGCTCCTTCTGTCGCGTCAAAGTATTGTAAATTACTAATTTCGAATCCATCTGTTATTTAATATATTCTGCAAAATCTGTCAGTTTCATATCGCCCTTGCGAGCCAGCGTGTCGTGCATGGCGAAGGCGGCAGTCAGGTTATGACGGGTCTGTCCCATCTTCGATATTTTCAGATAGTCCCATAACAACTGCTTATAGTCAGGATGAGCACAATTCTCGATGATGCACTCGGCACGCTGTGCCGGACTCTTACCGCGCAGGTCTGCTACACCCTGTTCTGTGACGATGATGTTCACATCGTGCTCCGAGCTGTCTTGATGGCTTACAAAAGGTACTATCGAAGAGATAACGCCACCCTTAGCCATTGAAGGACAAGTAAAGATACTCAGGTAAGCATTACGGATAAAGTCACCCGAACCGCCAATACCGTTCATCATCTTAGTACCGCTGATATGGGTAGAGTTCACGTTTCCATAGAGATCAGCTTCAATGGCTGTATTGATAGCAATAACGCCCAATCGACGGATAACCTCCGGCGAGTTAGATATCTCACTCTGACGCAGTGTCAGGTGTTTCTTCATATAGTCCATGTTGTTATACACATCCATCAGACACTCGTTAGATACAGTGAGTGAACATGCTGAAGCATCCTTCACACGACCATTAAGCATCATCTCGATGACTGAGTTCTGAATCACCTCAGTATAGATATTGAAGTCGGGCACATGCTTGTCCTCACCCAGAGCGCCGAGGATAGCATTAGCCGTTGAACCCACGCCACTCTGCAAGGGCAGAAACTCCTTGGGGATACGACCCTTGCGCATCTCCTCTACCAGGAACTCAGCTGTCAGGAATCCTATCTTATCCGTTACGGGATCGCTGTCTTTGAAAGCACGCGCCTCGTCGGGGATGTTACACTCTACGACACCAACCACCTTCTCCTTGGGGATTGACACATAAGGCTTTCCAATACGGTCGCCTACATGTTCAATGGGGATAGCCTTACGGTAAGGAGGATCAAGGGGCTCATACACATCGTGGATGAACTTGGCATTGGCGTTATGGAAACTGTTGAGTTCCAATATCACATGTTTGGCCAAACGGGCCGCTGTAGGAGAGATACCACCAGCAGCAGTCAGGTATACATGATAATCGCTACCAGCTTCTTCAATATCGCACACCTCGAGAATAGCCCAGTCCAACGGACCATAGAAGCCATAGCGCAACTCTTGTGCCATGTGGCTCAGATGGAGGTCGTTGTAGGGTATCTCACCCATATTCACATGCTTACGGAAATCAGGGTTTGTTGTATAAGGAGCACGATAGAGGATAGCCTGAGCATTTGCCAAGTCGCCATCGGTACTCTGACCTGTTGAGGCACCAGTAAAGATTGCTACTTTAAACTCGCGCCCTGCTTCATGCTCAGCAACGGCGATTTTCGCCAACTCTTTCGTTGTTGCCTTGGCTACACCCGCAGGTGTAAAGCCACTCATAGCGATATGATCGCCATTCTTAATCAGTGCTGCAGCCTCGGCAGCAGTCATACGTGTATAAGCCATATTTGTGTTAAATTTGCAAATTTTGCGTGCAAAATTAATAATAATCGGGCAAACCACCAAATAAAAGCCTTACCTTTTTTACCTTTTTACCTTTACAGCTGCTCCATCAGCACATCCCAAACTGCTATGATGTGACATACCGAACCCGCCAGGACAAAGAAGTGGAACACAGAGTGCATATATTTTTTCTTGTTGAGCGAATAGAACACCGCTCCTGTAATATAGCACACGCCCTCAGCAATTATCCAGACCACAGCTGCCGTCGATACAGAATCTATCAACGGCTTAAAGGCTACAAGCACACTCAGTCCCATGCCCACGAAACAGAATGTCTCAAGATTAGAGTGCTCTTTCAGATGGACAAAACTCACGATAGTCCCTGCAATGGCGCAGGCCCACACAAAGCAGAACAGACTCCAGCCCCAATAGCCCTGTTCCCGGAGCGCTATCAGCGTCAGGGGCGAGTAGCTTCCCGCTATATGCCAATAGATAGCGGCATGGTCCCATTTACGCAACCGCTCTTTCCACTTGGAGTGATGTTTGATAGAATGATAAAGGGTTGAAGCTACATAGCTACCCAACATTCCGAAAAGATAGAGGATTACTCCTATCCGTGCCCAATCATTATCGCTTTGGAAACACCAAACAAGAAAAATGATGCCAATCACGACACCAAGCAAGACGCCTCCGCCATGCGAGACGGCATTCCATATCTCCTCCCTTTTTGTATACCTAATCATCTACCTATATAAATATAGGAGCACGTCAGACTTCTTCGAATGGCATTTCAAAAACAAAACTAGCACCTTCCAGGTAATCGTCGTTGAAATATACTCGTCCATCGAGCAGTCGGGCTATCTCCTTACAAATGGCCAGACCAACACCAAGGCCTTCCGACTTACGGTCGAGCTTTCGGAATGGTTTGAAGAGCAAGTCGTACTGATCTGGAGCAATACCCTCACCCGTATCGTCGACGCGTAACTGAAGCATATCCCGACCCGTCTCTGACGACTCAAACGTCTTCACCTTCAGGGTCACGCAACCTTCACCCGTATGCTGACAGGCATTTTCCAGGAAAATACGCAGCAACTGTTCCAGGCGCTTACCATCGGTATAGATATAGGTATCTTTCAGGGCTACGGGATACTCATGCTGCAACTTCACATTGGGCGACATCTCATGTTTCACGCTCTCTCTTGCCTTATAGCAAACTTCCATCAGACTAACCACGGTCTTGTGAAGCGTCAGACATCCCTTCTGCATTTTCGAGAGGTCGAGCACATCGTTCACCACCATCAGCAAACGGTTGGCATTACGATGAATATGGTCCTTCATGACTAACTTCTCCGTCTCTTCCAGATGTTTACCCGTCACGCCGTTGAGCAAATCACAGAAGCCCACGATAGAATTAAGCGGCGTACGTATCTCATGACTCACATTATCAAGGAATATCTCCTCCAGATGTTTCTCTTTTGACGGAGCCTCACCAGAAGACACATTGGCGAGCCGATACACATAACCGGCTGTTTCGCCCTTCTCGTCAGTATATGGTGAAATGAAAGCTTCCAGCACCATCCCGTCATGACCAGTCAACAGTCTCCGTTCACTTTTACCCTTCCGGACAACCTCCTTCAACAGCTCATCACCTATGAGATAGGCACTCTTCATTTTCTTGAATTCCTCATTGCAGGTCGTCAGACGCCCTTCTTTATCGTAGACTCCAACGCCCATCTGGAGACCAGAAAAGGCGAGATTCAATATATGTTGATCTATAAGTTGTGACATTTACAAATATAGAATTTTCAGTTTATGGTACTGCAAAGATAGCAATTTTTTCCTAGAAAAACCAAATATTCTAGCCACAAATTGCACAATAACGACAAAAATGCGCTATTTCGTGCAAAAAAAGCGCATAAATGAACAAAAAAACACCAATTCAGGAGATTTTACTCCAATACGAATTTTTCGTTCGACCGGCACGCACACCTTTTCCGACGCAGCGTGCGTGCCTTATAAGCATTACTCATCAGCCAAGGTGAAGTCGAGCTGTTTGCGCTCGAGGTTGGCACGGGCTACCTGGATACGGATGGGGTCGCCCAGCTGATACTTGGTATGATTTCGACGACCAACAATGACGAAGTTCTTCTCGTCGAAATCATAATAATCATTGCCTAAGTCACGGATGGGAATCATACCTTCACAATGAGTCTCGTCAATCTGGGCATAAATGCCGTAGGAGGTAAGCCCCGAGATGTGGGCATCATAGGTATTACCTATCTTATCGGCCATGAACTCTACCATTTTGTACTTGATACTATCGCGCTCGGCATTCTGACTGATCTGCTCCATATCGCTGCAATGCTCGCAGAACTCCTCATACTTATCCTTATTAGCTGAGCGGGCACCGTCCTGATACTTGGTGAGCAAGCGGTGAACCATCATATCGGGATAGCGACGAATGGGCGACGTGAAGTGAGTATAGTAGTCAAAGGCCAATCCATAGTGACCGATGTTATGAACGCTGTACTTAGCCTTCATCATGGCACGCAGGGCTACTGTCTCAATGGCATTCTGCTCTCGTGTACCCTCGGCCTCTGTCATCAGGGCATTGAGCGACTTGGTGATAGCCCCCTTTGTACCGCTGGTCTTCACCTTATAGCCGAACTTAGCCACGAACTGGCGCAGGTTCTCAAGCTTTGTGGGATCGGGCTGGTCGTGGATACGATAGGGTAGCGTCTTGGCTTTAGTGCCTTTCTTCACACGTCCCACCGACTCTGCTACGGTCTTATTAGCCAGCAGCATGAATTCCTCGATGAGCTTATTGGCATCCTTTGAGGTTTTAAAGTAAGCCTTTACGGGTTTGCCCGTCTCATCGATGTCGAAGTGGAGTTCCTCACGGTCGAACTTCACGCTGCCGTTCTTGAAGCGGGCTGCACGGAGTTTCTTGGCGAGGGCATCAAGCTTAATGAGTTCGTTGGCGTTCTCGCCCTTATATGGATTTTTCTTCGTTGCGGGGGGAGCAGGCTCACCTGTACCATCCTTCACGCCATTGTCTTCAAGTATCTGCTGCACTTCTTCGTAAGCATAACGACGATCGCTCCTGATGACGGTATGAGCAAGATGCCACTTCTTCACATTAGCCTCATCGTCCATCTGAAAGATGACGCTATAGCAGAGTTTCTCCTCGTCGGGACGGAGCGAGCAGATGAAGTTACACAAACGCTCGGGCAGCATGGGAATGGTGCGATCGACGAGATAGATACTCGTGGCGCGGTTGAAGGCTTCCTTATCGATGGTTGAACCTTCTTTCACATAATGGCTCACATCAGCGATATGAACGCCTACCTCCCAAAGTCCGTTATCGAGCTTACGGATGCTGAGGGCATCGTCGAAGTCCTTGGCATCCTTGGGATCGATAGTACAGGTAAAGACGTCACGCATATCCTCGCGGCGCTCTATCTCCTGCGGCGTAATACCTGCATCAATCTTCTCTGCGGCATCCTCTACGTTCTTAGGATACTTATAGGGCAGACTATACTGAGCCAAGATAGCATGCATCTCGGCATTGTTCTCACCCGTCTTGCCTAAGATGTCGATTACGGAACCGATGATGTTCTTATGCTCGTTGTCGGGCCACTGGATGACTTTCACCACCGCCTTATCATCTGTCTTGCCGCCCTTCAGCTTACGCTTAGGGATAATGATATCGTGAACGAAGGTCGAATCCTGCGGAATAAGGAATGCCATATCTTTCTCAACACGGAGCTTACCAACAATCGTATCATGGGCACGCTTCACAATCTCAATCACCATAGCCTCCTTAATGTGCTTGTCGCGACGGGCCATATACGACACCTTTACCCTGTCGCCATCCATAGCCGACATAGAGTTGCGCTCCGCCACAAAAACCGGCGTACCACCATCATCGGGCAAGAATGAGTTACGACCACTCACCTTGCGACGGAACACACCTTCCTGAACCTGTGTCTTGAGGTTCAGACGGTAAGAGTTATCACTGACCTTCGACAGAAAGTCGTCCCATGCCATCTCCTCCATCGTATCGATGGCGAGCATCTTTAGAGGATGCGTGTCGAGCTTAAGGGTCCTGAATATCTGTTTGAATGTAAATGTCTCATTAGGGTTATGCTGGAAGAGATTCTGCAGCAGTTCGCTGACTTGTTTCTTCCCTAAGCGTTTACCTCCTTTTTTCTTTCCCATAGATTTCTATTCTTTTAAGTTTTTGGCAAAGATACGCATTTTTCCGGAAAATTACGTATCTTTGCACCCAAAATTTAAGAAAATGAAGATATTAGTCACTGGTGCCAGCGGTTTTATTGGCTCTTTCATCGTTGAAGAAGCTCTTAATCGGGGTTTCGAGACTTGGGCTGCCGTACGCAAAAGCAGTTCAAGGAAATACCTACAGGACGAGCGCACCCACTTCATTGAGCTGAATCTCTCATCGAAAGAACAACTCGCTGAACAGTTACGCGACTGCGACTTCGACTACGTGGTGCATGCCGCCGGTGTTACGAAATGCTTGAACAAGGCCGACTTCCAGCGCATCAACACCGAAGGGACCAAGAACCTTGTAGACGCTCTTCTGGAGGTTAAGATGCCTCTGAAGCGATTTATATTCGTAAGCAGTCTCAGCATCTTTGGTGCCATCAAAGAGCAGCAGCCCTACGAAGAAATCCGTGAGACTGACACGCCCCAGCCCAATACTGCCTACGGACGAAGCAAGCTGGCAGCTGAACAACATCTAGAATCATTGGGCACACGCGTACCTTATATTATATTAAGGCCGACAGGTGTTTACGGACCGCGCGAGAAAGACTATTTCATCATGACCAAGAGCATCAAGGGGCATTCCGACTTTGCCGTTGGCTTCAAGCGTCAGGACATCACGTTTGTCTACGTACGCGACGTGGTACAGGCCGTCTTCCTTGCTCTGGAGAAGGGACAGACAGGCAGAAAGTATTTCCTCAGCGACGGAAATGTCTATCAGAGCGTGACGTTCAGCAACCTCATCCACGAAGAATTGGGACGCCCCTGGTGGATACGCATCACAGCACCCGTATGGGTCCTGCGCATCGTGACCTTCTTCGGAGAATACATCGGAAGGATGACAGGTAAGGTGACAGCACTCAACAACGACAAATACAACATTCTGCGCCAACGCAACTGGCGATGCGACATTCAACCAGCCATCGACGAACTGGGCTATCAGCCTCAATACGACCTACAGCGTGGCGTAAAGGAAACAATCAAATGGTACAAGAATAACGGATGGTTATAAAGGATATATTCAAGATTGAGAAAAAGCCACGCAAGGGACTGCTGGCCGTAGAATGGGTCATCATGGGCTATGTGCTGCTGACATTGTTGTTGGCACTCTTCATGTCGACGAAGATCTACGATATCGAACCCATCATCTGGGGACGCTTCCATATTGTAATGATGACACTGGCCCTCTGGTTCGTGTATCGGCTAATTCCATGCCGCTTCACGCTGTTTTGCCGCATCGGCCTACAGTTGGTACTCCTGTCGTTCTGGTACCCAGAAACCTACGAGTTCAACCGTCACTTCGCCAACCTCGACCATCTCTTTGCAGGCTATGAGCAGCAAGTCTTCGGCTGCCAGCCCGCCCTACTCTTCTCACAGGCCATCACGAATCCTGTGTTCAGCGAGCTGATGCATTTGGGCTATGCCTCGTATTTCCCACTGATAGCCGTTATCACACTGTTTTATTTCTTCAAGAGATATACGGAGTTCAACCGCGCAGAGTTCATCATCCTCAGCTCGTTCTTCATCTATTACGTCATCTTTATCTTCCTACCTGTCACCGGTCCGCAGTACTATTATCTGGCAGCAGGATTCGATAATATCGCCAACGGTGTATTCCCCGACGTGGGCAACTGGTTCGCCACCCATATGGACAGAGCAACCACCCCTGGATGGAACGACGGTTTCTTCTACTATCTTGTGGAGAGTGCCCATGACGCAGGCGAACGCCCCACGGCAGCCTTCCCCAGCAGTCATGTAGGTATCACCACCATCCTGATGTTCCTGGCCTGGAAGGCGCGATGCAAGCCTCTCTTCTGGGGCATGATGCCCTTCTACGTGCTTATGTGCTTTGCCACGGTCTACATTCAGGCTCACTACGCCATTGACGTGATTGGCGGATGGATTTCCGCCGTCGTCATTTACGCGGTTCTGCATTTTTTCGCCCGAAAATTTGTTTAATTCAAAAATAATGTCTACCTTTGCAACCAAGTAAGTAAGGATAAGACATATTAGAAATCAAGGATTCCGACACGACACCATTGTCGGGATTCTTTGTTTTTTACGTCTGACTTAAAACAAGATCATAAATCAATAAAATAATAAGTATTATGGCTTACATGTCACAAGAAGGCTACGACAAACTGCTAGCCGAACTGAAACATTTAGAGAGTGTAGAGCGCCCCAAAGCCTCTGCTGCTATTGCTGAGGCACGCGAGAAGGGCGACCTGAGTGAAAACAGTGAGTACGACGCTGCCAAGGAGGCACAGGCACATCTGGAAGATAAGATCAACCAGCTGAAGGTGACAATCTCTGAGGCAAAGGTTGTAGACACGAGCCGTCTGAGCACCGATGCCGTACAGATTCTGTCAAAAGTAGAGATGACCAACCTGATGAACAAGGCCAAGATGACCTATACCATCGTCAGCGAGAGCGAGGCTAATCTCCGCGAAGGCAAGATCTCTATCCAGACCCCGATTGCACAGGGTCTGCTGAACCACAAAGTGGGCGACGAGGTGGAAGTGAAGATTCCTCGTGGCACCATCAAACTGCGCATCGACAAGATAACCGTAGGATAAAGGTAAAAGAGTAAAAAGGTAAAAGAGGTAAGTTATGGATATTTTTTCTAAGATTGCCGCTGGTGAGATTCCCAGCTACAAGTGTGCAGAGAACGACAAGTTCTACGCATTCCTCGACATCAACCCGCTGGTAAAAGGTCACACGCTCGTGATTCCCCGTCGCGAGGTAGACTATATCTTCGATATGGACGATGACGAGATTGCCGAATATCAGGTGTTCGCCAAGAAAGTGGCCAAAGCCGTCAAGGCAGCCTTCCCTTGTAAGAAGGTGGCTCAGGTTGTGCTGGGTCTTGAGGTGGCCCATGCTCATATCCACCTCATTCCGATGCAGTCAGAGCAGGATGTTGACTTCCGCCGTGAGAAGCTGAAACTCACGGAAGAGGAATTCAAGGAAATTGCCGCTAAGATACGTAAGGAGTTTGTCGATTAGACAAACTCCTCTCCATATTTCAGACGTACCTCATTCACGTATTTCTTCACCATCGAAGAGTTATCGCTCTTCTTACAAATCATCAGTACGTCGCCCTCTTCGGCCACGATATAACCTTCAAGTCCGTTAAACACGCCCAGTTTCCCTTTCGGCAGACGAATGATGTTGTTATGGCAGTCTTCCAGCAACACTTGTGAGTCGAGCACCACATTATCATCTTTCACCTTGGTCATCACCTCATATATGGCATGCCACGTGCCGAGGTCGGCCCATCCGAAATTGCACTTCATGACAAACACCTCCTGACTCTGCTCCAGAATGGCATAGTCGAGCGAGAGATTGGGATAGCGCGGATAATTCTCCTCCACGTATACCAATTCCTCCTCATAAGTATAGTTGGGCTTCTCAACGTTCAGGTTACGCAGTACGGCGGGGAATATGTACTTGAAGTTCTCTATCAGGTGACGGGCACTTGCAATAAAGATACCAGTATTCCAATAGAACTCGCCACTCTCCATGAACATCTTAGCAAAGTCGCGCTCAGGTTTCTCGGTGAACGACTTCACCTTATACACCTCAGGCTTACAGCTCAGATCGCCCAGTTGTATATAACCATAGCCAGGCTCAGGCCGCGTAGGTTTCACCCCCATAGCCAGCAGGACATTGTTCTCAGACACATAGCCTACGCCTACATCCATGCTGTGCGAAAACGAAGCCTCGTCGAGCACCAGCTGGTCTGAAGGCGATATGATGATATTTGCATCGTTGTTCTGTCGCAGGATGCGCATCGTGGCCCAGGCCACACTCGGTGCCGTGTTTCTGTGAATCGGTTCCACAATGGTATTGTGCTCAGTCACCTCAGGCAACTGTTCCTGCACCAAATGCAGATACTCTCTACACGTACATATATATATATTCTCTTTAGGCAGCAAACGGGCAAAACGATCGAATGTTGCCTGCAACTGAGTCTTTCCCGTGCCGAACAGGTCTACGAACTGCTTAGGGTACTGCTCCCTGCTGACAGGCCACAAACGACGTCCGCGACCACCGGCAAGGATGATACAGAAATTCTTCTTATCAGTTATTTCCATGTATTGGTTATTAGCAAAATTTACTGCTGCGAAGATACATATAATAGTTGATTAAAACAAATATTTTTAAGTTTTTTATAAGAAACCTTTGGAGTTTCAAATTTTTATCGTACCTTTGCACCCGCTTTAGGAGCCCAGTTGCATCTTTTTACCAAGCCCAGATGGCGGAATCGGTAGACGCGCTGGTCTCAAACACCAGTGGGGCAACCCGTGCCGGTTCGACCCCGGCTCTGGGTACGACAAGACTCCTAAGCATAAGTGCTGCAAGTATAAACTTGCAGCATTTTCTTTATCTCCAGCCCTCGTTCAAACGTTTTCATCTACAGTAAAACAACTTGTTTTACCTTCAAAGAGACTATCCTTAACACCCATAGAGACTATCTGAACACGAACAAAACAACTTGTTTTGTACCGAAAGGGATAATCTTTACCCGGAGTAAACCCCAAGTTTAGTATATGGACATTGCGCTTTATAGTGCAAACGTTTGCATTTGGAAGACTTTAATAACTAAGGAGTTAGAAGAACAACGAAACGGATTATTTCGTAACTTTGCACACAAAGAGTAACTAAAAGCAATTCGGATATGAAGATCGTTTTCAATCTCGAGTACCAGACCACCTTTGGTGAGGAACTGGCATTGAACTTCCTACTGGACGGGAAGGCGGAGCAGCACAAGATGACTACCCTCGACGGGTTGCATTGGATGTGCGAGATAAGCAAGGCCGCTAAGACAAATGCGCACCTTGATTATTACTATTGTGTGATGCGAGGAGACAGCGAGGTGCGGCACGAGTGGCTTGTGGAGCCTCACAGGCTGGACATCTCGGCGAAGAAGGGCACAAACTATATGGTGTATGACCATTGGATCGACATCCCTGAGGATGCCTATCTCTACTCCACCGCTTTTACGGAGTGCGTAGCCGCTCGCGGACTTCACGAGAGCGCACAGACCGACTATGCCAAGACGGTATGTCTGAAAGTGCGAGCCCCTCAGTTGCGCAACAATGAGCGCCTGGCCATCATCGGTGAGGGCGAGGCTCTTGGCAATTGGGAGTCGAAGCGTGCCATCAGCATGACGGAGCACGAGAACAACGAATGGACAGTCAGTCTTGACGCCGCCACGCTGCCACAAGCCTTCGAGTTCAAGTTCGTGGGCCTCGACGAAGAGGTCGACCTGACACCGCTCTGGGAAAACGGCATGAACCGCACCATTTCACTGCCCGAACTGAAATCGGGCGACGTGATAGTTTACGAGCTGCCACAGGCTTATTTCCCAGTTTATCCCTGGAAGGGCGCAGGAACGGTGATTCCCATCTTCTCGCTTCGCAGTGAGGGCAGTTTCGGCGTAGGTGACTTCGGCGACCTGATGATCATGATTGACTGGTGTGCCAAGACCAAGCAGAGAATCCTGCAGGTCTTGCCTATCAACGACACCAACATCACGCATACTTGGCAGGACTCATATCCCTACAATAGCATCAGCATCTATGCCCTGCATCCGCAATACACTGACCTGCGCCAGTTGCCAAAGCTGAAAGACGAGGCGAAGCGCAAGGCGTTTGAGGCCCTGCAGAAGGAGCTGAATGCCCTGCCACAGATAGACTACGAGCGTGTGAACAACGCCAAGATGGACTATCTGCGCGAGATTTATGCCCAAGAAGGTGCTAAGACGATGAAGACAAAAGCCTTCAAGGAGTTCTTTGAGCAGAGCAAGGAGTGGCTGGTGCCTTATGCCGCCTTCTGCCACTACCGCGACCTCTACGGAACGGCCACCTTCTCTGAGTGGCCCGACCATCATGAGTTGCCTGAGGCAGAACGTGAGGCGATGACGAAACCAACCACTAAGTTATACAAAGAAGTGGCATTCTGGTATTTCGTACAGTTCAATCTCGATCAGCAAATGCGGGCAGCCCATAACCATGCCCGTCAGCAGCGTGTGATCCTGAAGGGCGACATTCCCATCGGCATCAGTCGCGACGGCGTAGAAGCCTGGGTAGAGCCAAAATACTTCAATCTAAACGGTCAGGCCGGAGCCCCGCCCGATGCATTCTCTGTAAACGGACAGAACTGGGGATTCCCCACCTATAACTGGGATGCGATGATTGAGGACGGCTGCTCATGGTGGGTACGTCGTTTCCGCAAGATGGCTGAATATTTCGATGCCTACCGTATTGACCACGTACTCGGTTTCTTCCGTATCTGGGAGATTCCCATCAACGCTGTTCACGGCCTACTCGGTCAGTTCTCTCCCTCACTCGGCATGACCCCCGAGGAGATTGAGGCTTACGGCCTGCATTTCCAGGAAGAGCTCTTCACCAAGCCCTTCATTGCAGACTGGACACTGGAGAAGATCTTCGGCGAGAAGGCCCAATACGTAAAAGACACTTTCCTGAATCATACCCATGACGACATTTGGGAGATGAAGCCCGAATACGACACCCAGCGCAAAGTGGAAGCAGCCTTCAAGGGCAAGACGGCACAAGAAGACCTGAACCTGCGCGACGGCCTCTATGCTCTAATCAGCGATGTACTCTTCATACGCGACAGAAAGGACAGCAACAAGTTCCACCCACGCATCGGCGTACAGAACGACTTTATCTACCAAACCCTCTGGGACAACGATAAGTTTACGTTCAACCGCCTATACAACGATTACTTCTATCGCCGCAACAACCAGTTCTGGTATACTGAGGCCATGAAGAAGTTGCCTAAGCTGACACAGGCTACCCGCATGCTTGTTTGCGCTGAAGACCTCGGTATGGTGCCCGACTGCGTGCCCTGGGTGATGAACGAGTTGCGCATCCTAAGTCTCGAGATTCAGTCAATGCCTAAGGACAACACCGTCCGCTTCGGTCACCTCTCACGCAACCCGTACCGCTCTGTCTGCACCATCTCAACCCACGACATGTCAACTCTGCGTCAGTGGTGGGACGAAGACGAGGCGCTGACACAGGACTATTTCAACTCTATGCTCTATCGTGGCGGCGCAGCACCTCACCCACTGCCCGACTGGTTGGCAAAGGACATCGTGAGCCGTCATCTCACCTCGCCCTCAATGCTCTGTCTGCTTTCATTCCAAGACTGGATGAGCATCAGCGAGAGCCTTCGCCTGCCCGATGCCAACGCCGAGCGCATCAACATCCCTGCGAATCCCCGCCACTACTGGCGCTACCGCATGCATATGAGCATTGAGCAGTTACTGGCTGCTGATGATTTCAACAATGAAATAACGACCCTAATCATACATAGTGGAAGAAAATGAAAAGAATTCTGTTACTGACAAGTTTAGCATTTATTATTTGTCACTTATCATTTAGCGCAAGCGTAAAATCGCCTAACGGCAACATCGAGTTAAAGTTTTCTGTGGATAACACAGGACGTCCTGTCTATGAGATGACCTACAAGGGGCGTGAGGTGATCAAGCCCTCGCACCTCGGCCTTGAGTTGGCTAAGGACAAGCATGCCTCAAAAGGGATGGACGAAACCAACCTGATAGACGGCTTCACCATCGCAAAGGAAGAGACATCGACCTTCGACGAGACATGGAGACCCGTCTGGGGCGAAACAGCCACCATCCGCAATCACTATAACGAATTGGCAGCAACGCTTTCGCAGCCTACCACTAAGCGTGAGATCCTAATCCGTTTCCGCGTATACGACGATGGTATCGGGTTCCGTTATGAGTTCCCACAGCAACAAGAGCTCGTCTATTTCCTGATTCAGGAAGAGCGTACGGAATTTGCCATGGCAGGCGACCACACTGCCTGGTGGCTGCCAGGCGACTACGACACACAGGAGCAGGTGACACAGGAGACGAAGCTGTCGGAAATCCGCGGACGCATGAAAGAGGCTGTGAACTGGGGAAACTCCAGCGTGGCCGTATTCTCAGAGACTGGCGTACAGACCTCACTGCAGATGAAGTCGCAGGATGGTCTTTACATCAACATCCACGAGGCAGCCTGTCAGGATTACGCCACGATGCATCTTGAGTTGGTTGATGCAGAAACAAAGGCTTTCACCACTAAACTCGGCGGTGGCAGCAATGCCTACACACCTAACCCCAAGCCCTCTACCTATCCTCTGCCAAAACCTTTCACCTTCGTGAGTCATCTCACTCCTGACGCTACAGGACTGAAGGGTGCTATGCAGACACCTTGTGAGACCCCCTGGCGCACAGTGATGGTGAGTGATGATGCTCGCGACATGCTCGCAAACAATCTGATTCTGAACCTCAACGAGCCCTGTAAGATTGAGGATACCTCATGGATTCACCCTACGAAATACTGTGGTGTATGGTGGGAAATGATTGTTGGCAAGAGCACCTGGAACTATACCGACGATTTCCCCTCTATCAAGCTCGACCAGATAGATTGGAGCAGTGTGAAGCCTAACGGCCGTCATGCCGCTAACAACGAAAAGGTAAAGCGTTATATCGACTTTGCTGCCAAAAATGGTCTCGACGAAGTGCTCGTTGAGGGTTGGAACGTAGGTTGGGAAGACTGGGCCAATATGTGGAAGCGCGACGTCTTCGACTTCGTAACCCCTTATCCCGACTTCGACATTAAAATGCTTAACGAATACGCCCACTCCAAGGGTGTGAAGATTCTGATGCACCACGAGACCTCTTCGAGTTCGCAGAACTACGAGCGTCACATCAAAGAGGCTTACGAGTTAATGAACAAGTACGGTTACGATGCCGTAAAGACAGGTTATGTTGGCGACATCATTCCCCGTGGCGACCACCACTACTCACAGTCAATGAATAATCACTACCTCTACGTCATCAAGGAGGCAGCCAAGCACCACATCATGGTCAACTCTCACGAAGCCACTCGTCCTACAGGTCTCTGCCGCACATGGCCCAACCTGGTAGGTGGCGAGAGTGCCCGCGGTACAGAATATGAGGCTTTTGGAGGTTCTAATCCAGACCACACTTGTATTCTTCCCTTCACCCGTCTGCAAGGCGGTCCGATGGACTATACCCCAGGCATCTTCGTGACAAAGCTCTCTGAATGGAGCGACAACACTTCATGGGCACGTATCACCATTGCAGGTTCGCTGGCACTTTATCTGACAATGTATTCACCGCTGCAAATGGCTGCCGACCTGCCAGAGAACTACGAGAAGTTCGACGACGCCTTCCAGTTCATTCGCGACGTTGCCTGCGACTGGGATGACTCCAGATATCTGGAAGCGGAACCTGGCGACTATATCACCGTAGCTCGTAAGGCCAAAGGCACCGATAACTGGTTCATTGGCGGCAAGTGCGACGAAAACGGCCACAAGAGTGTCGTCAAGCTCGACTTCCTTGATAAGGGGCGTAAGTACAACTGCACCATCTATGCTGATGCAAAAGATGCTCACTATGATACCAATCCCCAGGCCTATACCATCACCAAGCGTGTGGTTAAGGCGGGCGATGTACTGAAACTCACTGAGGCACCCGGTGGCGGCTTCGCCATTTCCCTGATTGCCCAATAGTAATATCAACGGCCAACCATAATTAAGAACCAATGAAGAAATTGATTTTTGCAGGACTATTGTCTATGTTGTTGCCCAATATGATTGCGGCTCAAGCTTTTCAAGAGATGACCTACACCCCGCAGGCCACCACGTTTAAACTCTTTGCACCCGACAACGCGAAGGTAACACTACGCATCTATCAGCAAGGAAAGGATGGTAAAGCCATCAAGACCGTGAAGATGCAGAAGACGGGGAAAGAACAATTCACTGCCACCGTCAAGGGCGACCTGATGGGTAAGTTCTATACATTTGATGTGGGACGCGGCGAATGTGCAGGCGTCTTTGCCAAAGCCGTCGGAGTAAATGGTAAGCGCGCCGCCATCATCGACATGAAGCAAACCAACCCAGAACATTGGTGCTGCGACAAGCGTCCTGTCACCAAGTCGCCTGCCGACCTCGTCATCTACGAGATGCATCATCGCGACTTCTCCATCAACCGTACCGATGCTAAGTATCCGGGTAAGTTCATGGCACTCACCGAACCATGGGCCATCGAGCACTTGAAACAGTTGGGCGTGAATGCAATACATATACTGCCCAGCTACGACTACGGTTCCGTGGACGAGACACGTCTTAACCAACCACAGTATAACTGGGGCTATGATCCTGTGAACTATAACGTGCCGGAGGGCGGCTACTCTACCAATCCTTATCAGCCCGAAGTACGTATTCGTGAGTTCAAGCAGATGGTGCAAGCCCTCCACAAAGCAGGTATACGCGTCATTCTCGACGTGGTGTATAACCATACCTACGACATCGAGCACTCCAACTTCCAACGTACCTATCCCGACTATTTCTATCGTAAGACTGCCGACGGACAATATAGCAATGGTAGCGGTTGCGGTAACGAAACGGCCTCCGATCAGCCCATGATGCGTAAATTCATGCTCGAAAGTGTGAAATACTGGATTAACGAATACCACATTGACGGATTTCGCTTCGACCTAATGGGCGTTCACGACATCGAGACTATGAACCAGATTCGCCAGATGGTTAATAACATCGACCCCACCATCTATATCTATGGTGAGGGATGGAGTGCAGGCAGTTGCGCTCTGCCTAACGAGCAGTTAGGCATGAAAGCCAACATCGCTCAGATGCCAAGTATTGCAGCTTTCAGCGATGAGATCAGAGATGCTCTTCGCGGTCCGTTCTCTGACGATACCAAAGGCGGCTTTCTGGCTGGTGAGCCCAATTGCGAAGAGAGCATCAAGTACGGTATTGTTGGCGCTATCCAACACCCTCAGGTCGACATGTCTAAAGTCAACTACTCACAGACTCCCTGGGCGCTTGAGCCTACTCAGATGATCAGTTACGTTAGCTGTCACGATGACATGTGTCTTGCCGACCGTCTCCGCGCCAGCATCCCCAGCATTGCCGACGATGAACTCATCCGTCTCGACTTGCTTGCCCAGACAACCGTATTCACCTCTCAGGGCGTTCCTTTCATCCTCAGCGGAGAAGAGTTGCTTCGCAGCAAAAAAGGCGTTCACAACAGCTTTGAATCGCCCGACAGCATCAATCAGCTCGACTGGTCCAACAAAGCTAAGTATCCACAGGTCTTTGAATATTATAAGAACCTCATCCAGTTGCGTAAGAACCACCCCGCCTTCCGTTTAGGCAATGCCGACCTCGTGCGCAAGCACCTTGAGTTTATCAATGCCCCAGAAGGCACCGTTGCCTATCGATTGAAGAACTATGCAGGACGTGATGACTGGCGCGATATTATCGTCATTCTCAATGCCAGCAAATCGTCTGCCGAGATCACCATTCCCGAAGGCAACTACACCATTGTATGTTGCGATGGTATCATCAATGAACAAGGCCTCGGCAGTCTTAAGGGCGATAAGGCAATAGCCGATCCGCAGTCAGCAATCATTATTCACAACTAAATATGAAACGACTCTTTATCTTTAGCTTACTTGTAAGCACAACGCTCACCACGATGGCAGCGAAGAAATCTGTGATTGACCGTATAGAACCCACCAACTGGTACGTCGGGATGAAGAACCCCTCTGTACAACTAATGGTCTATGGTCAAGGTATTCGTGATGTTGCCAGTGTGAGCACCGATTACCCGGGTGCAGTTGTCGACAGCATCGTTCGTCTCGACTCGCCCAACTACCTGCTTGTCTATCTGAACCTGAAAGATGCTCAGCCTGGTACCATGACACTTAACTTTGGTAAAATCAAGGTACAATACCTACTGAAACAGCGTGAGATGAGTGGCGACAAACGTATGGGATTCACCAACGCCGACGTCCTCTATCAACTCATGCCCGATCGCTTTGCACAGAGTGCTAATCATCCAAAGCAAATCAAGGGTATGCGCAATTATGTAGAGGATCGTACCAAACCGTCGCTCCGCCATGGTGGCGACCTGAACGGCATCCGTGAGCATCTCGACTACTTTAATGAACTTGGTGTCACCGCCCTTTGGTTCACCCCTGTTATGGAGAACGACTCTCCCGACAGCGAGAACGGCTTTTCCACATACCACGGTTATGCCACTACCAACTATTATAAGGTAGACCCACGTTTCGGTTCTAACGAGGACTACAAGCATTTTTGCGACGAAGCCCACGCGAAAGGACTGAAGATTGTTATGGACATGATTTTCAATCATAGCGGATTTGAGCACCCTTGGACCAAGGACATGCCATCTAAAGACTGGCTGAATGCTCCCGATTGGCTGGACGAGCAACCACAAAGTAAGTATCTGCAGACTAGTTACAAACTGACACCTATTGTCGACCCTTACGCTTCGGAGATTGACCTCAAGGAGACAACCGAAGGCTGGTTCGTACCCTCTATGCCAGATTTGAATCAGCATAATCCACACCTCCTGCGCTACCTCATCCAGAACAGCATGTGGTGGATTGAGACCGTTGGCATCGACGGCATCCGCATGGACACTTATCCTTATGCCTACGCAGATGCTATGGCCCAATGGATGAAAGAGATTAACGAAGAGTATCCCAACTTCAACACCGTAGGTGAGACATGGGTCACAGAGCCGGCTTATACCGCTACTTGGCAGAAAGACTCGAAACTCGCTAAGACTAACTCTTACTTGAAAACGGTGATGGACTTCTCTTTCTACAACAAGTTCAGTCAAGCGAAGGATGAAGAGACCGACGGTTTTGAGAAAGGACTGAACCGCCTTTACGGCTCGTTTGTATACGACTACCTCTACCCTAACCCGTCGAGTGTGATGGCCTTTATCGAGAACCATGACACCGACAGATTCCTAGGTGAAGGCAAAGACACACTGGCACTTAAACAGGCTCTGTCACTGCTACTCACTGTGAACCGCATTCCTCAGCTCTACTACGGCACAGAGGTTCTTATGAATGGCACAAAGGTCATTACCGATGGCAATGTGCGCAAGGATTTCCCTGGCGGTTTCCCTGGCGACGAGCATAATTGCTTCACCCGTAAAGGACGTACCCAAGCGGAACAGAGCATGTTCACATGGCTGAGCCGTCTGCTCCATTGGCGTCAGGGCAACGATGTTATCATCAAGGGTAAGCAAACGCAGTTCATCCCCTTCGACGGTATCTACGTCGTAGCCCGCCAGTATCAAGGCAAGACTGTCCTCACCATTCTCAACGGCACCTCGGAACCTGCAACCTTCGACGTTAGCCGCTACGCAGAGATTATCGGCAATGCCACCAAGGCCAAGGATATCCTGACAGATCACAACTACGACCTCTCAGAAAATCAGGAGCTTAAGCCCCGACAGAGTCTGATTCTGGAATTCTAAGATTGTAATAATACCCTCTCTTTAGGCGATGTCTTGGTACAAATCAGTACTAACCATCGCCTAAAGTGTTTGTAGCCTCAACCCTATCGATAGTCCGATAATATCTTTCAACGGCACGCTGCTATCCTGAATCTTTGAGCGAATGTAGAGGTCACACGAACTCATTTCATAGAACAATGTCATCTTGTTGAACCTTCTCCTCTTCTTTTCCGGAATCGTAAATGAGAGACGCTGTCCGAAGGCAATATTCAGACGAAACTTTGTCGACATGAAGTCGTAATAACTGTCGGGATAGCGGCTCGGCTGTGTTTTCCAGAATTCATGGCCGTAGACAGTATTGATGTAGATGCTCGCCGTAAGCGGCTCAATACTCCAACGTCCTTTTTCTTTAATACTAACGGACCTAGGCGTAAAACTAATGCTCCAGGGTATGTAGTTTTCTTTGAGGCTCATTGTCAGTTTGCCACGCGAAGAGTCATGGGCCGGTATGTAACCCAACAGTAAATCGGTCTCCCACTGCCCCCGCTTACCATAGTCCCAGCCAATACCTGCTGACGCAATTCCCATGTTTCCCGCATTCTGTATCACGAACTCCGTTGGAATGAGTGCCGCCCAATGCCTCTGATAGCGATGAATACGCTTATCATATTTGCTCTCTAGCACATTTTCTACATATATACTGTCACCAGCAGCCACATGCAGTGTGCATGCCAATAGTGCAGCGCTAAAAATAGACCTGCTCCACTTCATAGTCGTCGGGGGTTATAGTAAAAATACGATAGTTGCGGTGCTCTGCACAGTCGATAGCATAGAATATCAAGTCGTCGCCATAGATGCGACTCACTGTATCGTTGTGATCGTGACCATATACACAGCACATCAAACCAGGGAAGAAGTCGAGATAGCGGCGGAAGGCCTTACACACGTTGTTGTTGAACTGGTCGCTGTAAGGTGCCGCATGCATCACTACGATAGTACGGTCGAATCGGTCCGAGTCCTTCACCATCTCCGTTTCCATAAAGTCAAAATTGGGCACAGCTGCCATGTAGTCATACTCTGTCGCGTTGGTATTCAAACACACGAACTTCACTCGTGAGGCAATAAACGAGAAATCTTTTTCGCCATACATCACATCATAGGTCTGATCACCTGTGCCCAAATAGTCGTGGTTACCTATCAAGGCCACAAACGGACAATTAAGTTTCATTAGGATATCCCTTGACCATTCGTATTCCTTACCAGTAGCCGTATCAGTCAGATCACCACAATGCACTACAAAGTCAATGTCATCCCTATGGTTTATTTCTTCTACTTGATCACGCGCATCAGAGAGCCACAAGTGAGTATCACTGATAAAAGCTACGCGCAATGTGTCCTTATCAGCAAAACGGCTTTCTATAACGGCCATCTGCTTCTTGTTGATGTTCTTCTCTCCATGCACGTTCACATCATATGGATGTGTGTCGAACATGTTGCCGCATGCTGTGATTAAAAGCATGACAGGAACTATTAAATACCTTCTCATATACGTCACATCTAAAATACTGCCACAAATATACAAAGTTTTTCAGATTCAGTATCATTTCCTGTCAGGAATAAAATTCTTTTATGTATTTCTTGACGAGATTTAATCAAAAGGAGGTTAAAAAAACTATAAAGACCTATTTATCTGACTTTTTTTTGTATATTTGCATCATCATACATGTGAAGCTAAGAACAATATCACACTGGCTAGCTATTGCTGCCCTTTTGACATCAAGTATCGTTGCACAGAAGTATAAAAGCTAAAAATATGAAACAAACAAGACTACTAATAATCATCACAGCTACCCTACTAATGATGGGCGCCTGTGACGAAAAGGTGAAGTACAACAGCGAGGCCGACCTTTTGATTGAGAAAGCCTATCAGACTAAGAATTACAAGCAACTGGCAACAGTTGCCGACAGTCTGCAGAAAGAAGGTCAACTCTCTGAAGCCGAAGCATACTACTGGCAGGGATACGCATACGATCGTATGAGAAGACTACGCACAGCCTCCTTTTTCTGGGAACATGCCATCAAAGCCGCCGAAAAGTCAAAAGATCCGCGTGAACTTTCTTATTACGCAAAATCAGCATGCCGACTAGCCAACGTATTTACAATGTGTCACGATGGAGAAAGCACGCTGAAGATAGGTATTCCCGTAGCCCGTCGATTAGAGGCATTGGAGTGCGACACCACCAGCGATTACGTAAACCTGCTCATCTACATCGGATGCTGCCAGATACACATGGACGGATCCAAGGATTCCGTCAATGCAAGTTTCAACCGCGCCTATAAGAAACACAAGGAAGACATTGAGGTGCACCACAACGACGAGGCTTATAAAAACGCTTTTGCAGGGGTGATTAATATTGTTTACAACTATAACGGCATTCAACACTACGAAGATGCCTTGAAATGGAACGAGCGCTACGGTAAGTTCATCACAGAGTACGAGCAACGTGAGGACGTTGATTCCAGCTATGTCGACAAACAATGGGCACGCTATGACATCTATCGTGCTGTGGCCTTACAGGGATTACAACGAAACGAAGAGGCTGCCGAGGCTTACCGCAATTTTCTAAACACGAAATACAGTCTGACGTCTGAAGGACATATTCTAGCTAATGAATATCTGGAACTCGCAGGACGCTGGCAAGAGGCTGCCACCAACTACGAGAATCTCGACAAGATGTTTGAACTACGCAATATACAATACACCCTCGACAACATACAGAGCGTTGGTCTGCGTAAGTTCCATGCCAATCAGATGGCGGGACGTCGCGACTCTGCCATGGCTGTTAGTATAAAGATAAGTGAGATGCTTGATTCTGCGATTGCCAATTCACGGCGTACTGAAGTTGAAGAACAGGATACGACCAGGGCTAAATTGCAAGAAATCACGATCCATCAGGAATCAACTGTGCGCAAACGTATGACAGCCCTAATGATAGCCCTCTTTGTTGTTATCGGCATCTTCATTGTCTACATTCTCTATCAGACATGGATACGTCACCGCATTTCAAAGGCTCATCAGGAGTTGGAGACTGCCTATGAAGAGGTAAAGACAATGACCTTCGAGAAAGAACGTCAACAAACTGAACAGCGAATCTTCCGCGAGATACAACTGGCTGACATACCACCTCTTGAGCCAAAGGATAAGAAGATGGCGTTCTGTGCAACATCGAAGACAAACGGTACGGCTACTGCCGACTTCATTGATTACCGGTTGAATGATGACAAACTATGGTTCTGTGCGGGCGGTGCGCAGGGCAACAGCGTCAAAGATTCGTTCTCTGCAGCTCTTGTCAAGTCACAATTCCGTTCTATGGCCGCACTGGGAACAGCACCAGAACAGATTGTAACAGCAGTAAACACTGCCATGACATCAGGCAACTACAGCCCTGTGTCGCTATTCGTGGGAGTACTGGAATTAACTACAGGGAGACTTCAATATTGCAATGCCGGACATCCTGCTCCCGTGCTCGCTGCTACTGAAATTGGTATGTTACCAACTGCCAAAGAGGACGCTATAGGCGGTTCAGATGAATGTCGCACGTTTTCTACCCATGAGATTGTCTTGGAGCCCTCTAATATGCTTTTCCTTTACACCAACACACTTAGCAGTATCGAGAATGCCAACCACCGTAAGTTCGGCACAAAGCGCATACTTGGCGAGACGCTCCAACAGAAGAAGACCAATGCTTCGGCTGAACTCTTCATACAGCGTATGACCGAATCGGTACAACGTTTTATCGGCAGCGATTCACACACACAGATTCCTCTGATGATGGCCATACAATCAACACGCTGACAACAATATTCCCTGCTCAAAAAAATGAGCAGGGAATTATTCTATATACCCCAAACCTCTTTTGAGATTTCCTTAACTAATTTAAGCTTGGCCCATTGCTCATCGGGCGTGATCTTGTTACCGATAGCACATGAGGCAAAACCGCATTGGGGAGAAAGTGAAAGACGATCGAGAGGGATGTATTTGGCCGCCTCATGGATACGGGTAATGACTGTTGTCTTATCTTCAAGTTCCGGCCTTTTAGTGGTAATAAGACCAAGTACCACATGTTTGTCTGCACTGACTTTAGCCAAAGGTTCGAAGCCTCCCGAACGTTCATCGTCGTACTCCAGATAGAGTGCGTCAACCTTCTCACGAGCAAAGACCCAGTCGGCCACAGAGTCATAAGCACCACTGTTGAACCAGGTGGAGTGGTAGTTGCCACGACAGATATGCGACGCCACCAGCAAATCAGTAGGGCGTCCTTCGAGTGCTAGGTTGTTTACCTTAAGCAAGAGGTCCTTAACATCGTCGAGTATTGGACTCAGACTAGCATAACGTAGTGAGGCCGCCTCGCCCACAATAGCGCCCCAAGTACAGTCGTCGAGCTGTAAGAACCGACCACCAACAACATAAAACTGGCGGATAAAATCCTGATAGACAGCAGCAATGTCACTAATCAATTCGTCGAGGTCGGGATAGATGGCCTTCGTGCCAGGAAAATTCTGCGGAATGATGAGTTGTTGGAAAAACTGCGCTGGCGACGGGACGGTTAGCTTTGCAATGGTCTGTGCATCTTCAAACTGCTGGACACGACGGAAATCGTCGATAAACGGATGCGGCTGTGCGGTGAGTTTGCCAGTAAGATATACCCTGTTGAGGTGAGCTGTCTCGCCATTGAAGACAACATCCCCTCCATCTTCATGAGCCACGCCACCAAAGCCCCAGAAGAAGTCAAGATGCCAGAAGGTACGGTTGAATTCACCGTCGGTGATGACATGGTAACCCAACTGTTTCTGCTTGTCAGTCAGTTCACGAACCAACTGGTCACGAGTACTGTCAGAGAGATTGGCTGGACGAAGGAAACTGCCTACAAAATCGGCTCGCTGCGGAACCTGAATGCCTTTAATTACTTTTGTCATTGTGATATATTTTTTCTGTTTGACTTTGTCGGATGTTGGAATTCCGACTGCAAAAGTAGTAAAAAGCCGCATTTATTCAAAAATTATTTTGCAAGTTCAGTAAAATATACTATATTTGTACCGAATTTCTATTTGATTACAGAATATTATTTGGCAATATGATAACATACGACGAACTTGACGACACCGATCGCAAGATATTGCGCATCCTACAAACCGACTCTACCCTTACTGTAAAGGAACTAGCTGCACGCATCAATCTCTCTGCCTCACCTACGTTCGACCGTCAGAAACGACTGGAGCGTGAGGGATTCATCCAAGGCTATCACGCTATTCTTGATGCCAAGAAGACAGGCAATGGCATCACCGTACTCTGTCACATGCGCCTGAAGCACCATTCACAAGTGCTGATGGATGACTTTATGGAGGCCATCCAGAACATTGACGAGATAACTGAATGCTACAATACAAGTGGCGAATATGATTTTACGTTGAAGATACAGACACGGGATATGGAGTCGTATCAGGAATTCATGCGTACCAAGCTTGGCAACATAGACAGTGTGGGTTACTTCCATAGTGTTTTCGTCATGAAGGAGGTCAAGAACACGCATGGCGTTCCTCTAAGATAGCAAATAATTGAGCGAAGAATATTACCCCTCTTCATTAAACTTTTTGGAGAGCCGTACGTCTAATAGACGTATCATAAAATAAACCATATAAATATTATCAACAAACTAATTAACTTTTATGAGAAAACTATTCTTACCGCTTCTGCTTTTGGTAGCAGTATCTGCAAGTGCTGCAGAAAACCCTGTGTTAAAGATTGAAGGTGGTCAGGTACAAGGTGTATTGGCCGACGATTATCCTGATGTGTATGTGTATCGTGGAATTCCCTACGCAGCGCCTCCTATCAAAGAGAATCGTTGGAAGGAGCCTCAGCCCATCATACCATGGAAAGGCGTAAAAATCTGTGACACCTTCGGGCGTCCGAGTTATCAGGCCATTCAGTACCCTGGCGGTTACTACACTGAATGGGGCTATGGAAAGGAAGCAGGTTCCAGCGAGGACTGCTTATATCTGAACGTGTGGACAAAGGCTCCTGGTCAGGTAGGTAAGAAACTGCCTGTAGCCCTGTGGATTCATGGCGGTGGCTATCGTGAAGGGTTCGGTTCAGAACCTGAGTTCGACGGACAGGAGTGGGGCGCTAAGGACGTAGTGCTCGTTTCCATTAACTACCGTTTGGGCGTGTTCGGCTTCCTCGTACACCCAGCTCTCTCTGCAGAGAGTCCACATCACGTATCAGGCAACTATGGTATTCTCGACCAAATCGAGGCTCTGAAGTGGATTAAGAAGAATATTGAGCAGTTTGGTGGTGATCCCAATAACGTGACCATCTTCGGACAAAGTGCCGGTGGTGGCAGCGTGCGCACCCTCTGTGAGAGTCCCTTGGCTCGCGGTCTATTCCACAAGGCTGTGATTATGAGTGCTCAGGGTCTGAGTATCCCCGATGCCAACGGCAATCCGATGGGTGCTCGCTATAGTGGTGGTTCGTTTGCCGATGCCGAAGCCAATGCCAAGAAAGTATTCGACTGGGCTGGTCTAACCGACTTAAAGAAGATGCGTCAGGCTTCTACAGAGACTATTTTTGCTTTGCCAACGCTCTATTATCAGATTAACGACAATGGTAAGCAGGCCAGCGGTCCAATGGCGTTTATGCGCATGGGACTGCCATTCATGCCGATGATCGATGGTTATGTATGCGAGAAGAGTTTTGATGACGCTACCCGCGAAGGAACCTTGGCCGACGTTCCATATATGATTGGTTTCACTCTCAACGACATGGGCAACATGGCTCCCAACATCGCTGAGTTCTGTAAAGTTCGTGGCCAGAAAGGCGGCAAGGCCTGGGCCTACGAATTTGCACGTCCGCTGCCCGACGACGGTTCTCATCCTGAGGTGACACAGCGACTGAAGGGTGCTTTCCACTCAAGCGACCTTTGGTTTGTATTCAAGAGTCTGAAGCACTGCTGGCGTCCTTGGACTCAGGGCGACTGGGATCTCTCAGAGAAGATGTTGACCGCATGGACCAACTTTGTAAAGTATAGTGATCCAAACGGTCCTCAGGGCGGCGAATGGGCTCCTTGCACAGAGAAGAACAAGAAGTTCATGGTGTTTAAGTTGAACGACAAAGACGAAGAGGCATCCTTCTTCGGTGAACCAGAGATAGCACCTCAACCACAAGGTTTCCCCTTTGGTGGTTCTCGATAATTCTTCTGATTAACAACAAAAAAGGCCGGCGTAACTGTCGGCCTTTTATTGTTTGTTTACTGACGTTCTTCGTGTTCCTTCATGTAGTCGCGGGGCGACATGCCATAGAACTTCTTGAACACTGTAGAGAAAGAAGCTGAATTAGAGAAACCACATGCATACATCACCTCGGTAACGTTCATACCCTGAGTCGTGAGCAGCTGGGCAGCCTTTTTCAGGCGGATGTTACGAATGAAGTCATGAGGTGTCTGTCCTGTGAGCTCCTTCATCTTACGATGCAAATGAACACGGCTGATACCAGCCTTATCGGCAATCATGTCGACGCTGAGATCGGAGTTGGCCAGATTCTTATTGATACACTCCATAATACGCTCGAGCAACTTCTCGTCGGGCGATTTCAGGCGAATATCGCTTACCTGTTCCTCGAGGTCATCGTTTCGCTCATACTTCAGACGTAGCATGCGGCGACTGTTGATGAGGTTAGCAATAGTACGACGGAGAATATCCATATTAAATGGTTTGACGAAATAAGCGTCAGCACCCGTCTCAAGACCTTCGAGTTTATCTTCATCACGACTCTTAGCCGTAAGCATGATGAAAGGAATGATATTGGTCTCGGGGTTAGACTTGAGCTTAGAGCATAGCATATTACCATCCATTTCCGGCATCATGACATCACTAATAACAAGATCGGGGCGCGTGTGAAGAATCTCACCCAAGGCTTCACGGCCATTGACGCAGGCATGCACATCGTACTCGTCCTCAAGTTCATGTTCCAGATAGCTACGTATCTCGTCATCATCTTCAGCAATCACGAGGGTGAGACGGCGACTGAGCGGTACATCCACAACAGGAATTTCTTCATCCTTAGCCATTTCTTCCTCAATAATCGACGGCATATCGGCCAGAGCCTCCTGACTGTCAATCATCTCCTCTGGCGACAGGTGGGCATTACCCATCGGAATGGTAATCACGAATTCGCAACCCTGTTCGAGGTTATGAGCCGTGATAGTACCATGATGAAGTTCCACGAGCGAGCGAGTCAAGTCCAAGCCGATACCAGTGCCCACATTGCGGTCGTTGGCAATGGTGGCCGTCTGATAAAAACGTTCGAATATCTTGTCGAGTTTATCTTCAGGAATCTTCTCTCCGTTATCACTGATGGCAAGGGTAGCCTGCTTGTCGTTGTGAGTCAGGCGGATACCTACCTCACCGCCCGTAGGCGTATACTTAAAGGCATTAGAAAGCACGTTCATCACCACCTTGTCAAAATTCTGACGGTCTATCCATACATACAGATCCTCAGAGTCATGGTCGAAGGTGAGTTTTATCTGCTTGGCCCTGGCCTGATTCTCAAAGAGATTATAGATATCACCCACGAAACCAACGAGGTTGGTCTCCGACATGCGCATCTGCATCTGTCCTTTATCAATCTTACGGAGATCCATCATCTGGTTAATCAGACTCAGGATACGCTCGGCATTACGTTTGATGGTAAGATAGACCCCGCGACGGGCTGGATCGTCGTCACTCTTAATCAATGAGAGCAGCGGCGTAACAATCAGCGTCATAGGTGTACGTATCTCATGACTCATGTTCATGAAGAAGCGCAACTTAGCCTCGCCCATCTCTTCGGCATGGATATGTGCCTGCAAGCGCAAATTGTTCTGCTCACGATGGCGACGGTAGGTAAGATACTGCCAGATGAAGAGTCCGAACACGATGGCATAGAAACAGTAGGCCCAGGCAGAGCGGTACCACGGACTATGAATGACCACGGTAAACTCGCGCTCTGGAGTTTCGGTATTGTTGCGCTCAGCCTTCACGCGGAAGCGATAGGTACCTTCAGGCAGGTGAGAGAAAGTCAGCACGTTGATGCCTGGCTGCAAACGCACATAGGGTTCGCCATTGATACTATACAAATAGGATATGTGCTCTGGGTTCTCGTAGGTCAACGTTGAGAACTGTATGGCGAAAGAGTTATCGTGATAGTCGAGCTCAAAGCGGCGACTGGCATATACGGTGGTGTCTGTCACCTGATAGCTACCTGAGCGCGCGGTACCGCCAATAGGCTCACCATTGATGGTAAACGAGGTCAGCTGAACACGAGCCTCCCACTTGCTTTGGGTAATATCCTGCGGGGTAAACCATGTCAGACCGCCTGTACCACCGAAGTATATCTGCCCGTTGGGAGAGGTGCTAGAGGCACCGTCACTGAACTCATTGCCTTGCAGGCCATCGTCGGCAAAAAAATTCTGGAACAGGCCCGTCTTAGGGTCGAAGCAGGACAGACCATGACAGGTACCCAGCCACAGTCTTCCATTGGCATAGCGTTCAATAGAGCCCACGGCATTATCACAGAGTCCCGTCTCGCGGGTATAGTGTTTCAGTACCTTTCCATCAAGACTATAACAGAATAGGCCGTCGTTAGTACCCACCCAGATATGACCGTTATATTCACGGGCTATTTTGACAGGCTGACCGTAATTGGGGCAGTTGGTGCCAAAAGTACTGATCCAACTGTCGGTGTCAAGGTCTAGACAACAGATACCCATCGACGTTGCACAATAGATGCGCTTGCTGTCGGGAGAGACAGACACCTGCGACACATAGTTGTTGATGATGCAATTCAACTTACGGTCAGCCTCAGCACCCCGTTTCATCATGTATTTCTTCAGGAAGTTACCCTTATTATCCATACACAACAGACCATATTTCATCGTTGCCAGCCAAAGGCGTCCATGGCTATCGCGATCGATATCCATCACAATCAGGTGCTTATCGCCAGGATACTGAATGGCGTTAAAGTGCTGAGTGGCAGGATCTATCCAACCAAAGCCGTCACCATAAGAGCCCAACCAGATATGCCCTTCGAGATCCTCGGCTAGTGACATGACGGTAGAGGGAACATGATCGACATAGTGCTTGAGTAGGCGTTCATCACTGCCAAAACAATAAAGGCCGTCCTTATCGGTACCTATCCACAGACGTCCCTTACTGTCAACAAGGGTACTGATGACGCAGGCACTGCCAATCTGATTGCGCGCGCCCTGCTTATATCCCATATAGTTAAAGCCACGGAAGGCTATAGGCTGCTTATAGATTCCCTTTTGCAGGAGTCCGAACCAGAGGTTTCCCATCTTATCCTCGGCAATCGAATAGACTTTGGTTTTAGACAAGTCTACCTCCATACTGAAGAAGGGGTTGTCGATGATACGGTTGTTCTGGGGTTCGAAAATAGCTATACCCTGACCATTATAGCCGATGATGATATTACCGAAATGGTCGCAATAGAGCGATGACACACCATGGCTCTTAGTGTCTTCAATATGAACGAAGTCACTGCCTTGCAGACGGTAGACACCAGCATTAGAGGTACCGACGTAAATCACACCGTTAAGGTCTTCACAAAGTCCTAGGAGGTTAAGGTCTGTGCGATCGGTAAGGTATCGCTTCATCTTAGTCCCATCGTAAGATAACAGACCAGTCTCATCGGTCACGATCCAAAGACGTCCCTTACGATCTTCAATCATAGAGTTGATGGTATGCAGACTGGCGAGAGCCCCACCCATCTGTCGGGCATGGGTCTTGTCTGTAAACCGCATGATGCCCAGACCCGAGGTACCGACAAGGATCTCACCATTGGCTCGCTCAACAAAGCAGGTGGCATAGCAACTGCCCTCCTGTCCTTTGACATCAGTCATCGTGACATTATTGAATGTACGACCGTCCCATGTCTGCAAGGCGCCATACATACCGAAATAGAACAAGCCGTTGCGGTCCTGTATAATCGTATTCACGTAATTGCTGGCAAGCGCCCGGTCGGCTTCGTTCTCACGGCGGAGCACCCGGAACTGATAGCCATCGTAACGGTTGATACCATCGCGAGTGGCAGCCCATAAAAATCCTTCACGGTCAAAATACACCTGATTAACGAAACTACTGGATAGTTGTTTCTCTGTATTAAAGAATTTGCCCATCTGCGCGCGTACGCTGATAGACATCGTTATAGCTATAATAGTTAGTAAAGTCTTAGGCCACATGCTTTGATTAATCTTTTATTTCGGCGACAAAGGTAATACATTTTTATGATTGAAACAAGAAAAATGTGACAAAAATTAAAGTTCATGAAACATATACTAATGTTTCCCAGCAGAAAAAGTGTTAACTTTGCACCCAAAAATCAAAATAAAGACGACATAGATGAAAACCAAATTCTTCAGACTGAAAAGTCTTTTTGCCATCACTGTATTACAGGCAGCCTTACCATTGAGAGGCTTAGCCGCCGATAAATTCGTAGTGTTCCAGTCAGCCGCCGACGCCTGGCAGCTGAAAGAGCAGACCGTTAGTTTTACCGACGGCGAGCACAGTTGTGTAAAACTGGCCATTGCCAATCTCGAAGCCGACTTTGAGAAGGTAACGGGAACAGCGGCACAGCGCAGTGAGGGTAAAACAAGTATCGTGATTGGTACCGTGGGCACCAACCCGCAGATCAACCAATGGGTAAAACAGGGTCTGCTTAGTCATCTGAAAGGCAAGACCGAGAAATACATAATCAAGACCATCGACGGCCAACTCGTCATTGCGGGCAGCGACAAACGCGGTACCGTATACGGCATCTACGAGCTGTCGCGCCAGATGGGCGTATCGCCCTGGCACTTCTGGGCTGACGTGCCTATTGAAAAGCACGCCCAATTGTTTATTCGCAAAGGTGAGTATACCGACGGGGAGCCTGCCGTGCGCTATCGCGGACTGTTCCTCAACGACGAGGCGCCCTGTTTGACGACATGGGTGAAGAACACCTTCGGCACCAACTACGGCGGCCACCAGTTCTACGAGAAAGTGTTTGAACTCATCCTGCGCCTGAAGGGCAACTACCTGTGGCCTGCCATGTGGGGATGGGCCTTCTATGCCGACGATCCCGAGAACCTGAAGACGGCCGACGACATGGGCGTGATGATGGGCACCTCGCACCACGAGCCGATGGCACGCAACCATCAGGAGTATGCCCGCGACCGCAAGGGATGGGGCGTCTGGAACTACTCAACCAACAAGGAGAACCTCGACCGTTTCTTCCGCGAAGGTATCGAACGCATGAAGGAGACCGACGACATCGTGACCATCGGCATGCGTGGCGATGGCGACGAGGCCATGGGTAATGGTACCGACACGAAACTGCTAGAGAACATCATCGACAACCAGCGCCATATCATCAAGGAGGTCACCAAGCGCCCTGCCAAGGAGACACCACAGATATGGGCGCTGTATAAGGAGGTACAAGACTATTACGACGCCGGCCTGCGCGTGCCCGATGACGTGACCGTGCTGCTCTGCGACGACAACTGGGGTAACGTGCGCCGACTGCCTACAGCCGAAGAGAAGAAGCGCAAGGGTGGCTGGGGACTGTATTACCACGTAGATTACGTGGGTGCTCCCCGCAATTCGAAGTGGATCAACGTTACCCCGATACAAAACATGTGGGAACAGCTGCAGCTAGCCTACAATGGCGGCATTCAGAAGCTGTGGATCCTGAATGTAGGCGACTTGAAGCCGATGGAATACCCCATCCAGCTGTTTATGGACATGGCTTGGGACCCCAACAAGTATCAGGTTGACCATCTGCTCGACCACACTCGCGAATTCTGCACCGAGAGTTTCGGCGAAGAGCAGGCCCAGGAGGCTGCCTCTATCTTAAACCTCGTAAGCAAGTACAACGGCCGCATCACATCTGAGATGCTCGATGCCAGAGTGTATACCACCGACGAGTTTGCACAGGTGGTAAGCGAATATCAGGCCTTGGAAGCCCGTGCCCTGCGCCAGTTCATCACCTTGAAGCCCGAGTGCCGTGACGCCTATCGACAAATCATCCTCTTCCCCGTACAGGCCATGGGTAACATCTATGAGATGTACTATGCACAGGCCATGAACCTGAAACAGGCTGCCGTGGGCGATCCTGACGCCAACTACTGGGCAGAGCGCTGCCGTCAGGCTTTCAAGCGCGATTCACTGCTGATGCGTGAGTACAACAAAGATATCGCAGGCGGCAAGTGGGACGGCATTATGATACAGAAGCACATCAGCTACACTATGTGGAACGACTCCTATCCTGCCGATGTCTGTCCCAAGCTAGTTGAGGTTGAGAAGCCTCAGAACGGTCCGACCTTCAGCGCTGACGGCGGTTATATCAGCATAGAAGCCGAACATACCTACTGCCGCGACGATGCCGCAGAAGCCAAGTGGACGGTGATTCCCTATATGGGTCGTACCAAAAGCGGTATCGCCCTGATGCCCTATACCGCAAAGACCGACGGCGGAACACTCACCTACCGTTTCGAGGCCAACGGTAAGAAGATGGTCAAAGTGCATGTGGTCACCAAGTCAACTCTCGACTATCTGGATAAGGGAGGCCTCATCTACGACGTGGCTATCGACGGCGGCATCCCTGTGAGTGTCAACTTCAACGGCAACCTGAACGAGAAGCCTGAAAACATCTACAGCGTCTACTACCCCACCGTAGCCTTACGTGTTGTTGAGAAAGAAGTAGAGTTGCCCGTCAACGACGAGGGCAACATCCATACGCTGATCATCCACCCGCAAGATCCTGGTATCGTGTTCGAGAAGATCGTCATTGACCTGGGTGGTTACCAGCGGCAATTCCTCTTCGGCAAAGAATCACCCAAAAGCTACAAAAAGTAAAAAGACAATATGAAGATAGTCGATGCACATAGCCATCTGTGGCTGAAACAAGACACCACCTGGAACGGTCTGCCCATCAAGTCGAAGAAAAACGGCCGCTCCATCTTCCTCGGTGAAGAGGTACAGATGCTGCCGCCATTCATGACCGACGGCAAGAACACAGCAGAGGTTTTCCTCTCCAACATGAACTACGCTCAGGTGTCGGCGGCCGTCGTCGTTCAGGAGCTGATAGACGGTAATCAGAATCACTACCTGCAACAGGTGGGTGAGACCTATCCCAACCGCTTTGTCGTCTGCGGCATGATCAACTTCTTCCAGCCCAATCTGCCACTTCAGACACAAGTTCTCATCGACAGTGGTTTCAAAGGCTTGGCCATCCCCGGCCACCGTCTCATCACCAACACCCGTCATGCCCATCTGAACGACCCGGAGATGATGAAGATGTTCCACCTGATGGAGAATCACGACATCTTCCTCTCCATCACCCTAGCCGACGGCGAGGAACAGACCGATGAGCTGCGCGAGGTGATAGAGGAATGCCCACGGTTGCGCATCGCCATCGGTCATCTGGGCATGGCCAGTCCACCCCAGGGCAACATCTGGGAGAACACCGACTGGAAGAGACAGATCATGCTGGCCAGCCGCGACAACGTATATATAGAATGTGGCGGCATCACCTGGCTCTACAACAGCGAGTTCTACCCCTTCCCCTCTGCCGTGCGCGCCATACGCGAGGCAGCTGGTCTGGTCGGCTTCGACAAGCTGATGTGGGGCAGCGACTATCCGCGCACCATCACGGCCATCACCTACCGCATGTCCTACGACTTCATTCTCAAAACACAGGAGATGACCGACAAAGAAAAACAGCTTTTTCTCGGTGAGAACGCACAAAGGTTCTACCAGCTGAAAGAGCTCATCGAACTTCCCTATATTAAAAATATGTCAGAATAAGAACTAACAATGAAAAGATTTCTAACCCATTCACTCATGACCATGCTGATGCTGGCACCTGCCACACAGGCAATGGCCGACGACTACCTGACTCTTCACACAGAGAAGATTCAGAATCCTATGCTGTGGGCCGATGTCCCAGACCCCGACGTGATCCGCGTAGGCGACACCTTCTATCTGGTATCCACTACGATGCATCTCATGCCCGGCGCACCCATCATGAAGTCGAAAGATCTGAAGAACTGGGAGACCGTAGGCTATATCTTCGACAAACTGACCGACTCACCAAAGTACGACCTGCAGCAAGGCACCGCCTACGGCCGCGGTCAGTGGGCCACCTCGCTGAAATATCATAACGGCAAGTTCTACGCGCTGCTGGCTCCCAACGAGCAGGGTGCCATGGGCGACACCTACATCTTTACCGCCGACAAGGCAGAAGGTCCCTGGACCATTCTCTCACGCATGCGCCACTTCCACGACTGCTCACTGTTCTTCGACGACGACAACCGTGTCTACGTCATCTACGGCACAGGCGAGATGATGGAACTGAAGTCCGACCTCTCCGACGTCATTGAAGGCAGCTATCAGAAAATCTTTGAGCGCGAGGAAGACGAGAAGGGCCTCCTCGAAGGCAGCCGTGTCATCAAGCACAACGGCAAGTACTACCTGCTCATGATCTCACACGTCTACGCCCCTGGCAAACACCGTCGCGAGGTGTGCTACCGTGCCGACGACATCCATGGACCTTGGGAGAAGCAGGTGATTCTTGAGAGCGAGTTCGGCGGATTCTCATACGAGGCCCAGGGCACCATCGTCGACACCGAGGACGGCGACTGGTACGGCATCATCTTTCAGGACCGCGGCGGTGTGGGCCGTGTGCTCACCGTGATGCCCTGTCGCTGGATCAACGGCTGGCCGATGCTGGGCGACGAGAACGGTAAGGTGCCCGACACGGTACGTCCATTGAAGAGCGGCGAACCCGAGACATCTATCGTCAAGAGCGACGACTTCAGCAGCGACAAGCTCGGTCTGCACTGGCAGTGGAACCACAACCCCATCGACAAGGCTTGGAGCCTCTCAGAGCGCCCCGGTTACCTGCGTCTGAAGACCAGTCGCGTGGTCAAGAGCATCTACCTGGCCCCAAACACGCTGACACAGCGCATGGAAGGACCGAAGTGTAGCGGTGCTATCGCCATGGACCTCTCGAAGATGAAGGATGGCGACTATGCCGGACTGGCTGCATTCAACAGTGATACGGGAGCCCTCACCATCAAGAAACAGAGCAAGAAACTGGTGCTTCAGATGAACGAGCTGAAGGTGGAACTCTCCGACAGCAACAAGGAGGTGACCAACGTAGAAGAAAAGACTATTGAGAGCGTAGAGCTGAAGCAGAATAAGATATGGCTGCGCATCGATGCAGATTTCGGACCCGTCAAGACCAAGGGTATGATGCCCGGCAAGGATCTGGCCACATTCTACTACAGCCTCGACGGTGAGCAGTGGACAAAGATCGGTTCCGACTATAAAATGGGCTTCGACTGGCGTCGCTTCTTCATGGGCCAGAAGTTCGGCATCTTCTGTTACGCCACCAAGAAAGCCGGCGGCTACGTAGACGTCGACGTCTTCAACTACCAGAGAAATTAGAAAAAGACTCCCCGAACTAAGCAGTTCGGGGATTTTTTACGAACCCCTTCGATTTCCACTTACCCGACCGCCAGCGACGCAGGAGAATGACGCCTCGTATGTTCTCGTCAAGTGCGAACCCTATCCACATTCCGATAAGGCCATAGCCCAGCGGAATACCGATGAAGTAGCCGACGCCCACGGCAATCGTCCAGTTGAAGATAATAGCAATGACCACGGGATAGATGGCATCGCCAGTGGCCCTCAGCGTACCCACGGCAAAGATGTTCGACGTGCGTCCAATCTCCAAGAACCAGTCAACCACCAGCACCCACACGCCAACCGTGATAATCTCCTGATTATCAGTAAAGGCACTGAGGATACTGCGCCCCGACAGCGCGAGAAGTGCCGAGCCCATAAGTGTGATAACCATCGACCAGCGGTAGAAATAGTTGCCGAGCACGTAGGCGGCCTGATGGCGCTGCTGCCCCACAAGATGGCCCACAAGGATATCACCGCCCTGCGTGATACTGAGACAGAACAGATAGACGAACATAATCATGTTGTAGCAGTAGGTTCGCGTGGCCAGCGCCTCGTTGCTAATCTGGTTGATGAAGTAAGTGACCACCACCTGCGACAGGCAATAGGATATGTTCTCGCTCATAGCGGGGATACCGATATAAAGCAGATTCCTCAGTTCCTGCCAGGGTATGGGGCGGAAATAGCGCAGCGGAAAACGGGGGATATGCACCTTAAAGTGGATGCAGGCCAACAGCACCATGGCAATGATACGACTGGTAGCCGTAGCGATGGCGGCACCCTCCACACCCAGCTGTGGACAGCCCCAGCGCCCGAAGATAAGGGCGTAGTTGCCGATGATATTGAGCACATTCACGATACCCGTCACCACCATAGGATAGACCACTTTGTCGGCACTTCTCAGCGAAGCCGAGAAAGTCAGCGACAGCGCCTGGAAGAACGACAGCGCACCCGTCAGTCGCAGATACACCAGCCCATCGTCCATCAACTCTGGGCGCAATCCCATCAATTGCAACAGTTGTTCGGCATAGAAGAACAGCAGTGCGCTCACCGACAGACTAAGCATCAGGTTTATCACCAGCGCCATACCCACAGCCTGCACAAGCCGCTTCCTCAGTCCCGCTCCGATATACTGAGCGCAGAGGATGGCCACACCCATCGAGAAGAATTGGTAAACGAGAAACACGAGCGACATCAGTTGGTTGTCAAGTCCCACTGCCGCCACGCTGTTGTCGCTATACCGACTCAGCATCACGGTGTCTACGGCACCCAGCAGCATCACAAGGGCCATCTCTATGAATACGGGGATAGTCAGCACCTTCAACTGTCGTTTTAAAGAGTGATTGGGCATAAACTGTCTAGTTATTTTATTCTGTTAAACCTAAAAACGGGGTGCAAAGGTAGCAATAATTCCCCTAACCACCAAGTTATCAATACATACATAGTATAAATTTTGTTAAATCTTTCGATTCTCGTGCAAGATTTTCCGTTTTCCGAATTTATATGGCTGAATAATAAATCAAAACCATAACGACAATGAAAAAGAAGACTATTTATGTTTGCCTGACACTTCTCGTAACTATTTTCATGACTAGCTGCAGCAGCGATGATGATGAGACCTTCGGTACAGGACTGACTGGGAAATGGGATTTAATTGAAGTCCAGAACGGCCCTGACGGGTTATGCAAGGAAGACTATACTAACCAGTATCCGTCAGGATCTGTCATTATTGAAATCAAAGAGAGCGGAGAGATTGTCTTCAACTATGAAGACGGGAAAGTTGAAACCCGTGACTATTCCTTCCCTGAAGACCAGGAGAGATATAATTCTTCCTTGCCAGTCATGACCATTGGTGAAGTACCATTCAGCTATGCCATCGAAGGGAACAGACTTAAACTGCATTATTACGGTTTCTATTTCACCGATCATATTCCAGCAACATTTGTGTTTAAACGTATAAGGTAAATAAATATTTACCAGACTGCAATTGGCAGTCTTTTAAATGACATCCCGACTATCAATCATGCCAAGACGCAAAAAGGGTGTAATACACCCTTTTTGCGTAGATTTTTTGCACATGTGCATCTTTCTTGTTATTTTTTTAAGCGAGAAATAAAATATATAATATATTCTTTCGCTTTGCACGGATTAAATTCTTAGCACAATAAACAAACTAAAAAAATGAGACAGAAAAGGAAAAGGGGCAACACCCTTTTAGGACTCTTTGCGCCTAATCTTAGGGCATTAGAGAGTGCAAGATGGTGAGTAACGTAACAAAGAAAACAAGCCCATTGCAGTTACTGGAAATCAGGTTCGTCTTAAAGAGAGGCGACAAAGTAAAAGTTTATCGCGGGCTGGTAAGAATCATTGCCAACGGTTCATTAGCCGTCAGCAAGAGAGAGCTGGCCAGATTCTTTGCGAAGCATACCAACTTTGCCAACAATCCAGAGATCAAAAAAACGAGAAAGCGCCATTTACCATTCTCTAAGTTTCTACAAAATATGTAGTTATGGCAAAGAAAGAAAAGGACGATGCCAACGGGAAGAGGTTGTACAAGGCCTGTCCGTGTATTGGAAACGTGGCCAGAAGATATGCCACCCTACAACAGAAATGAGACAAATAAGAAAATACATGTAACATTTAAAAAGATGCGATTGGCAAATTTGTCGTAACTTTGCAGCCGGACTCATCACCAGAGTCGTCGGCTGCAATTTTATAATCAATCATCATAACTAAAAAAGCAATGAAACAGTTTATATCAACTATTCTCCTGTGCATGCTCGCTCTGGCGGTCAACGCACAGAAACCGGATCCGAACTTCTACATCTTCCTGTGTTTCGGACAATCGAACATGGAGGGCAACGCACGCCCCGAGGCTCAAGATCTGACCAGTCCTGGTCCACGCTTCCTGCTGATGCCCGCCGTCGACTTTCCCGAAAAGGGTCGTAAGATGGGTGAGTGGTGCGAAGCCTCTGCCCCACTCTGTCGCCCCAACACGGGTCTGACCCCTGCCGACTGGTTTGGTCGCACCCTCGTGGCCTCACTGCCCGAGAATATTAAGATAGGTGTCATCCATGTGGCCGTCGGCGGTATCGACATCAAGGGATTCCTACCCGACAGCATCGACAGCTATGTGAAGACCAAGGCTCCACAGTGGATGAAGGGCATGTTGGCCGCTTACGGCAACAACCCCTACGAGCGACTGATGACACTGGCCAAGAAGGCCCAGAAGGACGGTGTGATAAAAGGTATCCTGATGCATCAGGGCGAGACGAACACGGGCGACCCGAAATGGGCCGGCATGGTGAAGCAGGTGTACGACAACCTGTGTGGCGACCTGCAGCTGAAGCCCGAGGACGTGCCTCTGTTTGCCGGTAACATCGTACAGGCCAACGGCGAGGGCGTCTGCATCGGTTGCAAGAAGCAGATTGACGAGCTGCCCCAGACCCTGCATACCGCACAAGTAATCTCCTCAGATGACTGTACCAACGGTCCCGACAAGTTGCACTTCGACGCAGCAGGCTATCGTGAGCTGGGCTGCCGCTACGGCGAGGCCGTGGCACGCTTTCTGGGCTTTGAGCCCATCCGCCCGAAGATGGAATCGAACATCAAAAAGATGGAGGTGCCTGCCAACGCCTTCATCGCCGAGACCACCATTCCCGGCAACCAGTTCCCTAAACTCGACAAGGAGCGTCGCGGCTACTTCTACCTGAAGGCCCCCGAGGCTAAGAACGTAGTGCTCGACATCTGCGACAAGAAATACAATATGCAGAGCGACGGTCAGGGCGGCTGGACGGCAGTGACCGACCCGCTGGTAGAGGGTTTCCACTACTACTTTATGAACATCGGCGGTGTGAACTTCATCGACCCCGCCACAGAAACTTTCTTCGGCTGTAACCGTGAGGCCGGCGGCATCGAAGTGCCCGAAGGTCCCGAGGGCGACTACTACCGTCCGCAGCAGGGCGTTCCCGCCGGACAGGTGCGTAGCGTATACTATTTCAGCAACGAGCAGCAGACATGGCGCCACGCCATGGTCTACACCCCTGCCGAGTATGAGCTGAAGGCTAACCAGAAGAAGCGTTACCCCGTGCTCTACCTACAGCATGGTATGGGTGAGGACGAGACCGGCTGGAGCAAGCAGGGCCACATGCAGCACATCATGGACAACGCCATCGCCAAGGGCGAGGCCGTACCGATGATCGTGGTGATGGAGAGCGGCGACATCAAGGCGCCCTTCGGACAGAGACAGACCATGGACACCTATGGAAACTCGTTCTATCCCGTACTGCTGAACGACCTGATTCCTTATATCGAGGCAAACTTCCGCGCAAAAACCGATCGCGAGAATCGCGCCATGGCTGGTCTGTCATGGGGTGGCCATCAGACGTTCGACATCGTGCTCAACAACCTCGATAAGTTCTCTTACCTAGGCACCTTCAGCGGCGCCATCTTCAATCTCGACGTGAAGACCGCCTACAATGGTGTGTTCACCAAGGCCGACGAATTGAACAAGCAGATTCACTATTTCTTCATGATGAGCGGCACAGAGGGCATGGACAAGATGTTCGGCACCGAGAAGCTGGTGAAGAGCCTCAACGAGCAGGGCGTAAATGCCCACTACTACGAGTCGACAGGCACAGCCCACGAGTGGCTCACCTGGCGCCGCGGACTAAACCAATTCATTCCTCATCTGTTTAAAAAATAAGTAAAGATGTTATAAAGAAAAGATGCTCACCACTAACGGCGAGCATCTTTTTTTATGCCTCTAAGGATATAAAGTCTTCCGTCGTCGATAAGTTTGAGGATGAGTTCGCCGAAGAGCGTGTTCTGCCAGGCGAACCAGTGGCGGCTGTATCTGGCGGCATCGTCCTTGTTGAACGACTCGTGCATGAAGCCAGTGCCGGCATCGGTATCGACCAGCATCTGGATGCACTGCTTAATCTCGTTGTCGTCGGTGCTGGTGAAGGCACGCATCATGATAGACATGGGCCATACCATGTCGTAGCCTACATGAGGTCCGCCGATACCCGCGCCCGCCTTGCCACGGAAAAAGTAAGGGTTAGACTCGCTCCATACAAAGCGGCGCGTATTCTGATAGACGGGGTCATTGATATCCACATCGCCCAGATAGGCCATGGCCAGCAGACTGGGCACGTTGGCATCGTCCATGAGATGGTGATTGCCAAAGCCATCGACCTCGAAAGCGTAGATCTTACCAAATTCGGGATGGTTGTAGACGGCATAGCGCTGCAGGGCGTCGTTTACCTCGTCAGCCAGCGAGGTGCACTCCTCGGCCAATTCCGTATCCTTGTTCACCTTCGTCAGGATGTCGGCCGCCTTACGGAGTGAGGTGACGGCAAAGAAGTTCGAGGGAATGAGGAAAGGGAACACGGTGGCGTCGTCGCTGGGACGGAACACCGAGGCTATCAGTCCTACAGGCTTAACAGGGTTGCCATAGCCACCATGGCTCACGGTGTCATACTGCTGGGCGGTGGTACGTTGGAAGTGGTACGGACCGAGACCGTCCTTGCGCTGCTGCTCACGGAAGGTGGTGAGAATCTTACCGATGGCCTTGTGCCACAGTTCGCCGAAGATGGAGTCGTCGCCGGTGACAAGCCAATAGTGGTATGCCAAGCGGATGGGATAGCAGAGCGAATCAATTTCATACTTACGTTCGTGCAAGTTGGGGTTCATATCCGTATGGTCGCTCTCCCACTCACTACCGGTGGGACCCATGTTGAAGGCGTTGGCATAAGGGTCGATACAAATACACTTCAGCTGGCGCAGGATGGTGCCCCGCACCATCTTACGGATCTTCACGTCGTTCTTGGCAAACTGCACGTAGGGCCACACCTGGGCACCGGAGTCGCGAAGCCACATGGCATGGATGTCGCCGGTATAGACAAAGGTGTCGTCATCGCCTTCGCTGTCGGAATAATGTACGGTAGTGTCAAGTGTGTTCGGGAAACAGTTCTCGAACATCCATGCCAGGTAAGGCGCGTCCTCCAGAAGTTTCTTCACTTCGGCAATCTTCTTCTCAATCGTGTTTGAAGTGAAAAGCCGTTTTTTGGCAGCCGGTCGGCGCGACACCTTCGTATTGTCTGCCGGAGCAGCAATGGTCTTGCTCCATTCTTCAATCCCATCGGCCATGACAGGCAGTGAGAGTCCTGCCAGCAGGATTGTCATGAGTAATGTACGTCTGTTCATATTTGCTTGTTTTTTATGTTTTAATTATCCGGTTGCAAAGTTACTAATAATCCTTCACTCCTTTGTCGCAATGGCTGCCAAATCTGTCGTTTCGACAAAATTTGCAGAAACGAGGACAACGTTTCGCGACATTCTGTATACCTTTGCAAACCCAATAAATAAAAAACGTAAGATGATGATAAAAAAAACGCTAACACTACTACTTGGTCTGCAGATGTCGGGACTTGTCGTGCATGCCGGCAACCTGACCAACAAGGTGAACCCGCTCATCGGTACCACAACATTATGGACACCGGAAGACTTAGGATATACCCGCACGGAAACGAAACGTGCCTGGGGTGCCGAAGCCTTTCCTGGTGCTGCCCTGCCCAACGCCATGGTGCAGCTGACACCGGTCACGATGTACCCGTCGGGCTCGGGCTATCAGTATGAGGACCACCAAATATATGGTTTCGCTCATACCTGTAAAGGACACTGGAACCTGCTGCACGTACCTGTCATGCCAGTCACAGGCCGATTCTATCCCGACAACTTCTGTTCGTGGTTTAGTCACGACAACGAGTCGGCACGCCCTGGCTACTATCAGGTGTATCTCAACCGTTACCATGTGAACGCCGAACTCACCTCTACCCTGCGCTGCGGCTATCATCGCTACACCTTCCGCGCGGAGGACGAGAAACGGCTGGTTGTGGATATCACCAGAAGCAACAACCGTCCCCGCAAGTGGCACATCGAAAAGTCGGGTGCTAACACCTTCCAGGGTTTTCAGGATGGCGAGGGACGTATCTATTTCTACGCTGTCGCTAATCACGATGTCAGCGAGGTTAGCATCCAGAAGGATTTCCGTCATCAGATAGCAGTGGTTGATTTCGCTCATAATAAAGGTTCGCGTGCGTTGGAACTCAAGATTGGTTTCTCGTTTGTGAGCATTGCCAATGCCAAGCAGAACCTCGAGGCCGAGATGCTCGACAAGAGTTTTGAGCAGGTGTGCCAGGAGGCCGACAATATCTGGAATAAGCAGTTAGGGCATATCCAAGTAGAGGGCGGTACCGAAAAGCAGCAGACCATGTTCTACTCTACACTCTACCGTGCTTTTCTGTGGCCTGCCTTGCGCAGCGATGTGAATGGCGAGTACACCGACGAACAGGGCCGTGTTTGCAAAGCCGATTTCCGTTACTATACCAATCCTTCTTTCTGGGATACCTATCGTAACAAGCTTATTCTGTTGGGTATGATCACTCCTGATGTAGCTACTGATATCATCAAGTCGATTATCGATAAAGGTGAGAAGGCCGGTGGTTATATGCCCACCTTCTTCCATGGCGACCATGCCTCTACCTTCGTGGCAGGTTCGTGGCTGCGTGGCATCAAGGACTTCGACTTGCAGCGTGCCTATAAGCTCCTGCTCAAGAATGCTACCGTTCCCGGTCGTGGTGGTCGTCCTTGGTTGAAAGAATATCTGGAGCAGGGTTGGATTGCCGAAAAGGACACCACCAATGTGCCTACATGGAACGAGTATAAGGCTTCGGTAACCAAAACCCAGGAGTATGCCTACGATGATTATGCTACCGCTCTGATAGCCCGTGAGCTGAAAGATAAGAAAAACTACAAGTTGCTGATGCAGCACTCGCAGAACTACAAGAACCTGTTTGATGCGTCAACAGGCTTCTGGCGTGGCAGAATTGCCGATGGCTCTTGGATTAAGGATTTCGACCCTTGGTATCCCTATTACGCCTATATGTACCGTGAGGCCGATGCCTGGAATTCGCTGTTCTTTGCACCTCACGATCCCGAGGGTATGGTGGCACTCTATCCCTCAAAAAAGGCTATTGAACAGAAACTCGACTCGCTGTTTACCCAACCCAATCATGGCTACGAGGCGTGGAACCTGACAGGTTTCTTAGGAACCTACTGTCATGGCAACCAGCCCGGTCACAGCATTCCTTATACCTATTATTTTGCTGATAAGCAGGAAAAGGCCCAGGTGGTTATCGATTCGCTGCTGAACCATTATTATGGTATGGGCGAAGAGGGCTTGGCCTATGCAGGTATGGACGACGCCGGCGAGATGTCGTCGTGGTACGTGCTCAATGCCATCGGCATCTATACCTACTCGCCTGCAGACCCGAAATACATCGTCACGGTGCCGCTCTTCCGGAAGGTCAGCTTCACTCTCGGAATAACAGGTAAGACGTTTACCATCCGTCGTGAGGGAACTGGCCGTAAGATTAGCCGGATCACCGTAGGTGGTAAGCCGCTGAAGGGCTGGTTCGTCACCCATAGTCAGCTGGCGCAAGGAGCAGAGATGCTCATCCAGACAGAATAAGTTATATAATCAACTGTTACTATAATTAAAACCAATCTTAAACAATTTCCTAAATGAAAAAAGTAAATTTCAACTATTCCAGATTCATCTGGCAAGGTTTTATGGGAGTGGCCCTATGCGTAGGTAGTCCGTCCGTTGCTCTTGCCAATGGTGGCTCGGTGGCTGCTACTAACAATGTACAGCAAACCACTGTCAGGGGCACAGTTGTTGATGCATCTGGAGAACCTATGATCGGTGTAACGGTCTCGGTAAAGGGTTCGTCCTCTGGTACCGTGACTGGTCTTGATGGTAGCTTCTCACTGAACTGCAAACCAACTGATGTCTTGGTATTCTCGTATGTAGGCTATATCAACCAAGAGCTGCGTGCCAATACCAACCTGAGCCGTATTGTGCTGAAAGAAGATAATGCTATCCTCGACGAGG
>JAEEGJ010002397.1_pt1 | contig 99386 bp, 76 predicted proteins | sample 8958761 | NCBI WGS metagenome assembly JAEEGJ01 (sample SAMN16246546, study PRJNA631951) | gut metagenome | biome: gut microbiome; feature: rumen; material: RS-attached | host: Bos | place: Iran: Karaj | collected 2018-10 | reverse complement strand
CGTTGTAAATGGTGGTAGTGCCTTCGGCGAGGGTTGCGGCCATTACGATGTTGGCGGTGCCGGTCACCGATGCCTCGTCAAGCAGCATGTAGCAGCCCTGCAGAGGGCCTTGGGCGCTGAGTTTGTATGCGTGGCGGGACGTGTCGTAAGAGCAGTCGGCTCCGAGCTTTATGAAGCCGTCCAGGTGAGTGTCCACCCTGCGGCGGCCTATCTTGTCTCCGCCGGGCTTGGGGAAGTATGCCAGGCCGAAGCGGGCGAGCAGCGGACCCACGACCATCACCGATCCGCGCAGGCGGGCGCATTTCTCCACGAACTCGGCGCTGGAGACGTAGAATTCGTTAATGCGCGAGGCGGTAAATGTGTATTCTCCCTTGGAATGCCTTTCAACCTTTACGCCCATGCCTTCCAGCAGGGAGATAAGGTTGCGGATGTCCAGAATATCGGGAATATTGCTGATGGTGACACTGCCGGAAGTTAGCAGTACGGCGCTGATGACCTCAAGAGCCTCGTTCTTGGCGCCCTGCGGGGCTATGCTTCCACTCAGACGGTGACCACCTTCTACTATAAATGAACTCATCCGAATCTAATTTGTCCATAAAGATAGCAATTTTTTTTATCTTTGAGGGCTATGCTGAAAGAATACAATTTTGACCTTAGCTCGCGTAATACTTTCCGCATGAAAGCGCGGTGTGCGTGCTTTGTGGAGTACGGTAGCGTGGATGAGCTTTATTCTATCGATTTCGACTCTCTTCCCAAGCCGGTTAAACATATCGGAGGTGGCTCTAACCTGCTCTTTACAGGAGATTTTCCGGGCACCATTCTGCATTCGGCTATCAAATATGTTAAGTATGTCGACCTGGGGCTTGACGAGGTGCCGGTGGTGGTAGGTTCCGGGGTTGTTTGGGACGACCTTGTAGCGGAACTTTGCGGGCATGGCCTATGGGGAGCGGAGAACCTCTCCCTCATTCCCGGCGAGGTGGGAGCCGCGGCGGTTCAGAACATAGGAGCCTACGGCGTGGAAATCAAGGATTTGATATCAGGCGTGTCGTGCTTCGACCTTCAGGAGAAAAAGCCCTGCAAGTTCAGCGTAGGGGAGTGCGCATACGGCTATCGCGAGTCGATGTTCAAGGAGAGCGGAGGGAGGTACATCATCACTTCGGTGCTGCTGCGCGTATCGCGGGTGCCCCGTCCGCGCCTCGAGTACAAGGGCCTTGCCGGGGTTGATCCTTCGAGCCCCAAGGCCATACGTGATGCCATTATCGCCATACGCCGCACCAAACTTCCCGATCCCGAAGAAACAGGTTCCGCAGGCTCGTTCTTCAAGAATCCTGTCATCACTGCCGCTGACTTCGTGCGGGTATGTGATGCCGCGGCGCCCGGTTCGATAGTGCCTCACTACGTACTGGACGGCGGCATGATAAAGGTTCCCGCGGCCTGGCTTATCGACCAGTGCGGCTTCAAAGGCGAGAAGGAAGGAGGTGCCGCCGTGTACGAGAAGCAGCCCCTGGTAATAGTGAACGCCACCGGCTCGGCAACCCCCGGGGACGTGCTTGAACTGGAGAGGCGCATCATAGCCACAGTCCACGAAAAGTTTGGTGTTGAGTTGCACCCCGAAGTGGAACATATCTGATGTAAAATTGCTATCTTTGCATTCCTGAAAACAATAGCACTATGTATAGGACCAACACTTGCGGCGAGCTCCGCATTGCAGACAAAGGTAAGAAAGTAACCCTGGCGGGATGGGTACAGAAATCCCGTAAACTCGGAGGCATGACCTTCATCGACCTCAGGGACCGTTACGGCATCACACAGCTGGTGGTTGAGGCGGATGCTCCCGCAGAACTGGTCGAGGCCGCAGCCTCCCTCGGACGCGAATTCGTAATTCAGGTTACCGGCGAGGTGCTCGAGCGCCAGAGCAAGAACCCCAAAATGCCCACAGGCGATATTGAAATCAAGGTCGAGGGCATCAATATACTTAACCGGGCTTCCGTTCCTCCCTTCACTATCGAGGAGCAGAGCGACGGAGGCGAGGACCTGAGGGCCAAGTACCGTTATCTCGACCTGCGCCGTCCGCCCCTGCAGAGGGCGCTCGCGCTGAGGCACCGTATGGCCCAGGAAATCCGCACCTATCTTGACGGACAGGGCTTCATGGAGATAGAGACCCCTTATCTGATCAAGTCCACTCCCGAAGGCGCCCGTGACTTTGTGGTGCCTTCCCGTATGAACCCCGGCACATTCTACGCCCTGCCGCAAAGCCCCCAGACTTTCAAGCAGCTGCTTATGGTGGCCGGCTACGACCGTTACTTCCAGATTGTCCGCTGCTTCCGCGACGAGGACCTGCGCGCCGACCGCCAGCCTGAGTTCACCCAGATCGACTGCGAGATGAGCTTCGTGGAGCAGGAAGACGTGCTGAATATGTTCGAAGGAATGATGCGCAGCATGTTCCGCAACGCCCTGGGCGTGGAGATTCCCGATCCTCTGCCCCGCATGAGCTGGTACGACGCTATGGACCGTTACGGCTCCGACAAGCCGGATATCCGCTTCGGCATGGAGATAAACGAAATCACCTCCCTGGTGCAGGGATGCGGCTTCGGCGTGTTCGATTCAGCGCAGTACGTGGGCGCCATCGCCGTCCCCGGATGCGCGGAATATACCCGCAAGCAGCTGGATGAACTTACCGAGTGGGTCAAGCGTCCTCAGGTGGGCGCCGCCGGCCTGGTGTACGTCAAGCTCAATGCCGACGGAAGCGTCAAGTCCAGCGTGGACAAGTTCTATTCGCCAGAGAAGCTTCAGGAAGTGGCTGCCGCTTGCGGTGCGTCAAAGGGCGACCTGCTGCTGGTGATGTGCGGCGAGAAGCGTAAGACCCAGACCCGTCTGGGCGTGCTCCGTATCGAAATGGGCAACCGCCTGGGCATGCGTGATCCCAAGGTGTTCGCCCCTCTGTGGATTGTGGATTTCCCTCTGCTGGAGTGGAGCGACGAGGACGGCCGTTTCTATGCCATGCACCATCCGTTTACGGCTCCTAAGCCCGAGCACGAAAAGTGGTTCTATTCCAACGCCAAGGAAGATCTGGAGAGGGTTTGCGCCAATGCTTACGACTTTGTGCTCAACGGCACCGAGCTGGGCGGCGGTTCTATCCGTATCCATAATGCCGATATGCAGAAGCGAATGTTCGAAGTGCTGGGCATCAGCCCCGAGGAGGCGGACTACAAGTTCGGCTTCATCATCAATGCATTCAAGTTCGGCGCTCCGCCTCACGGAGGCCTTGCATTCGGTTTCGACAGGGTTTGCGCCCTCTTCGGCGGGCAGGAGACCATCCGCGACTACATCGCCTTCCCCAAGAACAACCAGGGCCGCGATGTGATGATCGATTCGCCTTCCAAGATCGACCAGGTGCAGATGGACGAGCTCTGCCTGGTCAGCACCGTTAAAGAATAACTCTGCATCGGAAAGAGGCTGCTGTTTCGGAATCGTAAGAACCCTCGCTTGTAGCGGGAGGGGCCCACGCAGTGGGAGGGTGAGCGAAGCGAGGATGGAGAAACAGCAGCCTCTTTCCGATGAAAGCAATTGCCATATGACCGGAAACGACTATAAAATTTTAGTAGATACCGTCGAGAACGGTGTCCGCCACATTACCGCCGCTCCCAGCACGCTGGTATGCTCTAAGCTGATAGATTTCGACTTAGTGGACGGGCGTATCCACAATCTTAAATACCTTGCCGGTTGCAACGGCAACCTGCAGGCCCTGGGAGCTTTGCTTGAAGGCGCCACGGTGGGCTTTGCAATCGAGCGCCTTAGCGGTATCAATTGTGCCGGCCGCGGCACCTCCTGCTCCGACCAGCTCGCCCGCGTGCTCCGGCAGGTGACCGGCGGCGAAGGGAAGTAGCCGGTGGTGCTGGAAGGTAACCGGGTACTCCAGCAGGAGAGCGGGAACTACAGAAGTTAAACGTTCGCCCTTATCGCGAAAAATGGTTAAAACGTCGTCGGTGGTGCATTTGTGTGTACCTCCGACGGCATTTTAGGCATATTTTGCTGCCGGAGGTCCATCCTCAAGCACCTCCGACGACAATTGAAGCCTTTTTTTGACCTACATCTGCAAATATCTCCGGTGACAACTGGGTTTGGAAATATCGACGGGGGATTGTATGTTTGTGAAAAACTTAGATTATGAAAATATTTTTAGTGACTACAGATCATTTTTCAGACCGTCTTTGGTTCAAGGACGACGAAGATTTCAGAGCGGCGATGAATTATGTCGCCGTTGTAACCATACTCACCAAGGTCAAGGTTTTGACATTTATCTTGATGTCAAATCACGTACATTTCGTCTTGCTTTGCGATTCTGAAAGCGCCAAACGTTTCATTGACACTTTTAAGAAACTATATGGGGGCTATTTCAGCAGGAAGTATAAAGTGAAAGATTATTTCCGTAGAGTTAAAGTAGATATTCGTGAAATAACCGGTGAAGAAGCAGTTGAAAGAGTAATAGCCTATGTTCAGATGAATTGTGTTGCTGCTAATATCTGTGCGTCATCGTATTTTTATCCTTGGGGCACGGGAAGATGTTTCTTTAACGATAACCCGGTAAGCGGCCTGCCTGTAGGAAAAATGTCACGACGTGCTCAAATAAGGATGACCAGAAGCAATGTAAGTTTGCCATCATCTTTTCGTTATTGTGACGAGGGATATATCCTTCCGGAATCATACGTTAATACTGAAGCGGTTGAAGCTCTTTTCAGGAGTCCCAAGCGCTATAATTATTTCCTTAACTCTTCTTCAAAGGCTAAGAAAATACTTGAAAAAGATGCTGTTCCTTCTTTCCGTGACCAGAATATCCTGTCCTCGGCCCTGGACTTATGCCGTTCGTTATTCCGGGCAGATAGCATAGAATCATTGAACCGAGAACAGAAGTCTGAATTGTTGAAGCAATTACGCCGCCGTTTCGGGGCCGATATAAGTCAATTATCCCGAGTGATAGGTTTGACATATAAAGAGGCGGCTATACTGCTGGATTTGGTGTAGTAACAATTACACTATCGTCGGAGGTGCATTTGTGTGTACCTCCGACGGCATTTTAGGCCTATTTTGCTGCCGGAGGTCCATCCTCAAGCACCTCCGGCGACGGGGACTACTGCTTGATAAGCACTATCGGGTATTCGTCCGTGGCTAAGTTAACCTGGCCGAGATAATAGCCTTGAGTGTAATTGTCAATGCCATACAAGCCTTGAGTAAAGGCTAGGCCGAATGGCTTGTCGGCTTTGTATGAGCCGTCGCCCTGGCGGGTAAATGTGACCACCCCTTCATTGGCAGTAAACCGCCCGGACATCAATTCCCCGTCCCACAAGAACATCGACCAATCTGAGCTTGCGTTTTCCCAGTAACAAGGAGTTCGCTGAGGCAGAGGAATGCGGATACGGCTGCGGTCTCCCGCCACAATACCGTAAATGTCAATGGAGGGCGAGAACGACGCTTGGTTTTGCTGAGCTAAATACAAGAACCACGATAAGGTGGCCCGGGTTGGATCCGATGCGTATTCACTTATCGATGACGTCCATTCATCATATGAATACTCATCATTGGATTTTGCATGGTAGGCCTTCATTGTATAGTCTCCGAACAAATCCGCGTGTGGGTGCACTCCGGACTCGTATTGAGCGCGGGTGAGGACTATTGTGGCATACGGAATAGTTTGGTCAATGCGGTCGTAAGTTACTTCCGGAATGCTCTGCCCATCGGCAATAATCAGATACTTGAGAGGAGATGTAAAGGTGTTGTACTTAACATCGCTTATCAGCGTTTCGTTGCGCCAGAGAGGCTCTTCATACACTCCGTCGAAATAATACAGCTTGGGGTTGTGGCTTACGTCGAGCAGTTCAAGGGGATTGCCTCCGAACACAACTTCTGTAAGATCCGGATTCTGGCTGAGGTCGATCCCGGTGATGTCGTTGTCGAAGAAGCGCAGGTACTGGAGCTTTGGATTATTCGAGACATCCAAAGTCTTCAGCTCGTTGAGACAACAGTAAAGAATCTCAAGATTGGGGTTCTTTGTCACGTCCAGGGAGCCGAGCGGATTATATGATACAAATGCGCGGATCAAATATTTGAGATGCGTTAAGTTCAGGGAAGTCAAATTATTATTATAGCAAGATAAAAATGATATATTCTCGTTGTTAGAAATGTCAAGCGAAGTGAGATTGTTGCCCCAGCAATATAAGGTTATGAGCCGGGGTTGTTTGCTTACATCAAGTGTAGACAAACCGCAGCCACCGCCGTACAGCGTTTCCAGAAGAGGGTTGTTGCTGAGGTCAAGAGAACCTATATTCTTGTTATAATTGCAATTAATATAAGTAAGCAGTGGATTATGGCTTACGTCAAGCGAGTTGAGATCGTTGCCGGAAAGATATAATCTGTCCAGTACCGGGCAGTCGCTTAAGTCAATCTCGGTCACCTTGTTGTCCGTGAGCGCGAGGGTAGTTAGCTTGGTGCAGTTCTTGACAATGATTCCGGGAATCTGGTTATATTGAAGATTAACGGTTTCAATATCAGGATTCGAGCTTAAATCGACTTCATTCTGGATGTTATTGTAGGAGCAGTCGAGATACTTAAGTTTGGGCAGCCACTGGGTGTCGACCCTGTACAAGGGTCCGGGATTGCTTTCCGTGCCGCGGCAAACCAGTTTTTCAAGGTTCTCGAAAAACATCAGATCTTCCCGTCCGGGCGCATCAGTGTTGGCCGTTTCGTTGATGATGATTTCTTTGACTGCAAGAGCCTCGGCAAAACTGATCTCCCCGTCGCGATTGGTGTCGAAATTATTGACGCAATACTGCTTGAAGCTCTCGCTCTCGAAAATCAGGTTTCCCTCGAGGGGCTTGAATTCCAGGCCTTTGTCGCGCAGAGTCAGGCGGCTGAATACCGAACGCTCTATGCTGAACGATTTATTCACATTGTATGTAGCATAAGTGGATGGCGTCCTGAACGTGACCGTCATACCCTGGGTGAAAGTGATGGGGGGCAGGAGGGCGTAGTATGGCTCGCCTGGGTCAAGGCGATAGTCGCCGTTGCTGCCGTCGTCCATAATCCAGAATTCATCGGGAGTGTGATAATTGTATTCTCCGCCCTCTCCTACAGCCTCAATCAGTTCATCTGTAATGGACAGACTTTCCATTACAGGTTTGCCGTCAGCGTCGAATGATATTTCCATTATTCCCCACAGGGGGTTGCCGTCGTTGTTTTTGATCACGACGCCCATAAGGTTCGGATTATCAACGACAACCTTGAGTCCGCCGCAGACATTGTAAAAATGGAAGTGGGTGTCTTGGGAGCGTGCAACCATAGGGAATGTTATGCCCTCACGCGGCAGCAAATGAGGCCTGGTCTCGTACCCGAAAATCTTGCCGTCCTGAAAATCATATACATCGAAGCCGTTCAGCAGAGGCAGTCTGATTTTGCCGTCCACCATTCCGCACAGATGGTTGTATTCACTTCCTGTATATGGATGAATACCATATAGATATTCTCCCACGGGATATTTAAGTTCGCCGGTAAACGTGGCGGTCGAAGCGCTGCTCGACTCTTCCATCGCAAAGGCGGCACCTGTATCTTCAGGATTTCCGGTAAATACACCTATAGGGTCTTCGTCACCCTCCCAGAACAACTTTCCGGTGTCTTCTTCCAGATACAACTTGGTTCCGGTACCTTCGCCTATGGTGGCGGTAATGGTTATTTTGCCCGGAGCTATCCGAGTCTCGGGGGCGGTGTCCAATTCTTTTTCACTAAGGCAGGCGGTAAACATCAGGGCCGCCAGGCAAATCAAATTAATCTTTTTCATAGCGCTCGGATTTAAAGTTCGGGACCATCAACGATAACCAATTCGGAATCGACTTCATAGTGAGTGACCGAATCGCATAAAAGGTCGTGGGTGCAAGTGGCAGCCAGCTCCGTCTTGGGCGCTGTATACCTTAAAAAAGAATGGGGCTCAATCATATGATGCTATTAATGAGGATGATGCAAATATAAAAAAACTGCCGTCCTAGGCTCTGCGGCAAACGAAGTCGAAGAAGGGCTGTATGTCTTTGCGCGAGCTGAAGCGGGCCATATAGACCTGGTTGCCAAGGGCATCGGAGAGGGCGTCCGGCATGCGCTGGCACATGCAGATGCCAAGGGAGGGATCGGCGGGGGAGTAAACTCCGGCGCCATATTCGGCAAGGATGTCTTCGTGCGAGTTGACGTAGCGGTAGCAGTCGCGCCTGCTGGCGTAGGCGCACCAGTACTGCTCTCCGCTCCCTTTGCGCCGGGAGTCGAAAGTCACCATATCGGCCCATATCTGGAATACGTCCGTTGAGTGGGCGAAGTTCATCATATCGGGCGTGTAGCCCCCTGCAGGCCGCATATTCACTTCGAGCCCCACAAAATCGCCCCTCTTCCCGAGACCATCGCGGTCATGGTCGAGCTTGAAGAATTCCAGGTGCACGAACCGGCTCTTGATGCCGAAAGCCTTGACGGTACGGCGTCCGATGCGCGAGAGCGCCGCAGGGACGTCTCTCTCGACATAGTAGCAGGAGTCGAGGTTCCCGTGCACGATGTCCATTATGGGCGTGGGATAAACTCCCATCGACTCGAACAAAGGCTCTCCGGCCGAGTTGTAGATTGCGTCGTATGATGTCAGAAGGCCGGTGATGAATTCTTCCACCACAAATGCGCCGTAGTTGCTCGCGTGCTCGCCGAACCAGGCTTCAAGCTCCTGGTCGGAGTGCATCTTGAAAGTGCCGCTTGCGCCCACGCCGTTGTCGGGCTTGGCAATTATGGGGTATCCTGTCTTGCGGGCGAATGCGCGCACGGCCTCCAGGCCTTCTGCCGCCTTGATCTGGCGGGCGGTGGGTATGCCTCCGGCAGCATAGTACTTCTTCATCTCCGACTTTTCCTTGATGCCGTCGATGCTGTCGAGCTTGATGCCGGAGTTTACGTTAAAGTCGGTGCGCAGGCGCGCGTCCTGCTCGAGCCAGTATTCATTGTTCGATTCGATCCAGTCGATGTGTCCCCACTTGTGGGCGAACCATGCCACGGCGCGGTACACTTCTTCGTAGTCTTCAAGGTTGCGTACTTGATAATAGTCGGACAGAGAGCCGCGGAGCTCGTCGTTAAGGCCCCCCCAGGGTGTGTCGGCAATGCCCAGCACGTTGGCTCCGTTGCGCTTTAGAGCAGCGCAGAAGTGGCTGTAGGTCTGTGGAAAATGAGGAGAAATAAAAACAACGTTCATAAAAGTATACACTTGATTTTCGTTACTGATTTGCCGCATGGCGCCGCCTGATATTTCCCATGCTGTCCCGTGCAGGGTTTCCCGGCCGGAGCGGCTTACGATATAGCCACCGTCTGGGAAGGTATAAAACGAGTGTGAGTAGCTGTCGGGGAAGATTATATCTTCAAACAGGCGCTGTCCGTCAACTACGGCATCCCTGACTTGATAATAGTGCGGAATGATGCGGAGCTTTGTGAGTCCCAGGCCTTTGAGCCACCGCTTGTATGAGGGGTCGGCCGCCTCGCCGGGGAGCTCGGGGTGAGAGTAGACCATGTCGGCGCAGTTCATGCTGCCGGCGCTGCACCCCATCACCAGTCCGCGGAAACTGTGCAGAAGTTCTTTCAGGTGTATCTCATGAAGGAAGCGGTTCTGCGTGGGTACGTGGCCGCCGCAAAGCACGATCCAATGGGCCTGCGCGACGAGTTCCGCGGCGCGCCCGCAATTGCGCCGGTCAAGCATTGTTATCTTCGAAGGATCGATGCCTGAATTCCTGATGCAGAGGCTCATACCTGCGAGAACGCTCTCGGTGAAGGCCTCGTCGTCCGGTGCCGCGCTGACCAGCAAGACCCTTGGCCGAAGGGGGATGGAAGCGCGTACCGTAGCCAAAAAACCATTGTCTTCGGTAAACCTGTCCTCTCCGTAGCGCGTAGGGCTTCCAGTCAGAATCAAAGTCATATGAATGCAAAGTTAGGAAAAATACTATTATCTTTGTATATCCAAATTGAGTATGAAGAAATCCGACAGTATTTCGGGACAGCTTTGGTCTTCGTTGTTAGACAAGCTTAAAGAGGCGCTGACTTCCGTACTTCCCGTCAGTGCAATTGTACTCGCTTTGTATTTGTTACCATGGGTTGAGATATCCAATCGTGAGTTGGTTTTGTTTTTCATAGCTACTCTCATGCTGGTGATCGGAATCGGTCTCTTCAATCTGGGAGCCGACCTTGCAATGACACCTATGGGACAGTACATCGGCGAGGGTCTTACCAAGTCAAAAAGGACACCGGTCCTTGTAAGCGTGTGCCTTCTGATGGGGGTGCTGATTACCGTGGCGGAGCCCGACCTTTCCGTGCTTGCCGGGCAGGTGAGTGCGGTGATGAATTCCAAGATGCTGATTTACACGGTGGGCATAGGGGTCGGTCTGCTGCTGGTGCTGGGAGTATTCAAGATCTTGCTGCACCTCGACCTTCCCTCTATCCTGATGTTTCTGTACATGATGCTGTTCTGCATCACGGCTCTGCTTATCGAAGGAGGCCGCGGCTCGCTGCTCGCCCTGTCTTTCGATTCCGGAGGCGTGACCACGGGCCCCATAACGGTGCCGTTCATAATGGCTCTCGGCGTGGGTATCGCCCTTACGGTAGGCGGCAGGAACGCCAGTGAAAACAGCTTCGGCCTTATCGCGCTTTGTTCTGTGGGCCCTGTTCTTGCGGTCTTGTTCCTCTCGATGATGTCAAGCGGAAGCATCGACTATCAGGTTCCGGACTATTCTATGGAAGCTGTCCTGGAAGAGGGCATAGGCAACGTTTTCGTGGGGCAGATGATAGATGTCGGCCAGTCGCTGCTGCTGGTGCTTCTGGTTTTCTTCGCCCTGCAGTTCCTGATTCTCAAGCTCCCCGGCAACAAACTGGTGCAGATACTTGTGGGCGCCGTTTACACTTTCGTGGGCCTCGTTGTTTTCCTGTCGGCCGTTGAAATGGCATTTATGCCCATCGGCTACAAGATCGGCGCCGGCCTGGCCGCAGAGAATCCCTGGCTCATCATAGTCTTCGCCTTCGTAATCGGCACCGTGGTGGTTCTGGCGGAACCTGCTGTGCATGTGCTTAATAATCAGGTAGAAGATATCACAGGCGGGGAGGTTTCGAAGCGGCAGATGATGCTGGCTCTTTCTCTTGGCGTGGGAGTATCCATCGGTCTGTCGGTCCTTAGGGTTTATCTTGGATTCTCGCTCCTGTACTACCTTGTGCCGGGCTATCTGATTTCGCTCGGACTGTCGTTCTTCGTGCCCAAGCTCTACACCGCCATCGCATTCGACTCCGGCGGTGTGGCCAGCGGTCCTCTTACATCCAGTTTTATTTTGCCGATGGTGATAGGTACTTGCGTTGCCATGCAGGGAGAGTCGTCGGTGCTGGATTTTGCATTCGGTGTGGTGGCAATGGTGGCAATGACTCCGCTTATCACCATACAGTCTCTCGGTTTCAAGTCGGTGATGAGCGTGCGCAGGCGCAAGAGTGTGGCCATGCGCCGTATCCTCGAGGCTGCTGACGATCAAATCATTTACTTTGAGTAAGCCTATGGAAACACGTAATGTCGCACCTGTAAAGCTCGAGCTTTTCGTGGCCGTGGTCCACAACAAGAAGGCAGCTTATTACTCCAGTATCATACAGTCCCACCAGGCTAACGCTCAGTTTATCACTCCTTGTTCCGGAGTGACTCATATGCTGCTCAGTTCTTTGGGACTTACTCCCTCGCCAAAGACCTTGCTGGCAAGTGTGGTGCGGAGCGACGAGGCCCAGGGCCTTGTCGATTTCTTCCACGATACTATAGCCAAGGGTAAAGATTATAAGGGAATTGCGTTTACGATTCCCCTGACGAGTGTGATAGGCACTCTTGTGTACGGATTTTTAAGTAACGAAAGAACCACTGTAAAATAGCAATCGCCATGGATAATAAATACGAATTGATAGTCTGTATAGTCAACGCCGGCTTTTCTCAGAATGTTGCCGAAGCGGCCACCAAGGCAGGTGCCCGGGGCGGCTCGGTCATCAAGGGCCGCGGCACCGCCAATCCCGAGGCAGAAGAGTTCTTCAACATCAGCATACAGCCCAACAAGGAGGTGGTTTTTATACTTGTGACCGCTGACATCAAGGACGCCGTGATGCGCTCTATCTACAAGGAGTCGGGCCTCTCGACCAACGGCCAGGGTATTGCCTTCTCGCTCCCCGTCAGCCGCACCACATTCGACTCTCTTATTAAGGAATAAGAGGCGTTTATCTGCCAAGGATCGATTCCAGCTCTTCCGTGTTCCCTGCTATCCTGTAGTGGGAGAGTTCGGAAGGTTTACAGTAACCCCAGCTGACCGCTATGGCGTCTATTCCGCTGTTGGCTGCAGTAAGCATGTCCGGCAGCGAGTCCCCGACCAGGACGCAGTCTTCCTTTTTCATATTGGATGCGGAGAGTACCTCCTCGACTATTGCCGGGTCCGGCTTAAGCGGGTGTCCGGGGCGGTTGCCGAGGATGCAGACAAAGGCAATGTCGCCGAAGAACTTGCCGACCAGCTTTTCGGCGCCCTTCTGGAACTTGTTCGAAACCACGGCCAATTTTACGTTTCGGCCCTCTAAGCGGTGCAGGAGCTCCGTTATTCCGTCGTAGGGTTTAGTGTGGATATCAATGTGTGAAGAGTAATAATCCACAAAGACTTTGAGGCATGAATCAAGGATTGCCGTGTCTTCTTTAAGATGTTGAGGGAGTGCGTTCTTTACCAGGTTGCGAATTCCGTGGCCTACCATCGCGGGAAACTCTTCCTTTGCCCGGACAGGAAGCCCGTGGGCCTGCAGGGAGTGGTTGACGGCTTCGCCCAAATCTTCAATCGTGTCGAGCAAAGTGCCGTCAAGGTCAAACAGTATAAGTTTTTTCATATAGTTCATCTTCAGCGGTTCTGAGCCGTCTGGCGGCAATAAAACCGGTCCGCCCAGGGAGGAGCGGACCGGTAGAAGTATGGGGAGGGGAGTATTAGTCCTCTTCCTTTTCCTGTGCTGCGTACTCGGCGAGGAGCTTGGTCTGTACATCACCGGGAACAGGCTGATAGTCGGCGAATTCCATGGTGAAGGTGGCCGAACCTGCAGTGAGCGAGCTCAGAGTGGTGGAGTAGCGGTAAAGCTCTGCCAGAGGAACGCGTGCCTTGAGGATTGCGAAGCCCTTGTCTGCACCCATGTCGCCGAGCATGCCGCGGCGGTTCTGGAGGTCGGACATAACGGCTCCCTGATACTCGCTGGGAGTCATAACCTCTACGTTGTAGATAGGCTCGAGGATCTTAGGACCAGCGTTGCGGAAAGCCTCACGGAAGGCGTTGCGGCCAGCGATGATGAAGGCGATTTCCTTGGAGTCAACCGGGTGCATTTTACCGTCGTACACAAATACGCGGATGTCGCGGGCGTAAGAACCGGTAAGAGGACCCTCTACCATTCTTTCCTTGATACCCTTGAGGATGGCGGGCATGAAGCCAAGATCGATGGCGCCGCCGACCACGCAGTTGTAGAACTCCAGCTTGCCGCCCCATTCGAGCTCGGTAATATCCTGGGTCTTGATGTTGAGCTGAGTCTCCTTGCCGTTGATCATGAACTTGGTGTTCAGGTCACCCTCGGCAGGGCAAACGAGCAGATGGACCTCGCCGAACTGGCCGGCGCCGCCGGACTGCTTCTTGTGACGGTACTGTGCGCTTGCCACCTTGGTGATGGTCTCGCGGTAAGGCACCTTGGGTGCGAAGAGCTCGACCTCCAGGCCGAACTCGTTGTTCAGACGCCACTTGACGATGTTGATGTGCTGCTCGCCGTTACCGGAAAGGATGGTCTGGCGGAGCTCCTTGGAATACTCTACTACCACGGTAGGATCCTGGGATGCAATCTTCTTGAGAGCGTCTCCGAGCTTCTGGTCGTCCTGCTGGACCTTGGCCTTGATGGCGCAACGGTATTTGGGAGCGGGATACTGGATACGGTCGTAAACGATATCGGAACCGGGAGTTGCGAGAGTGGTGCTGGACTTGCTGTTCTTGAGCTTGACGGCGCAGCCGAAGTCACCTGCATGGAGGCTGGTGACGGGCTCCTTCTTGCTGCCGGCCACTGCGTAGATGGCGGAGAAACGGTCTTTGCCGCCGTTGGTAGGATCTTCCAGATCCATGCCGGTGGTAAGGGTGCCGCTCATCACTTTGAAGTAAGAAACCTCGCCAAGGTGCTGCTCGACATCGTTCTTGTAGATGAACAGGGAGGTGGGGCCGTTCTCCTTGACCTCGGGAGCGGGTGCAACGTCCTTGATGAACTCCATGAGGCGCTTGACGCCGATGTCTTTCTTGCCGCAGACGCAGAACACGGGGTAGAGCTCGCCGCTGACGATACCCTTGTTAAGACCGCTGTGGATCTCTTCCTCGCTGAGGGTACCCTCTTCGAAGTATTTCTCCATAAGAGCGTCGTCAAACTCGGCAGCCTTTTCGATGAGCTGCTCGCGATATTCCTCGGCCTGGTCGGCTGCATCGGCAGGGATGTCCAGAACCTCGCCGCCCTTGTAATACTTCATGGTGAGAACGTCGATAACGCCGTCAAATGCAGCGCCGGAGGCATTGGGGAACTGAACGTTCACTATTTTGCCGCCGAAGGTCTCTTTCATGGAGTTCTGCACGTTATCCCAGTCGGCCTTGTCAGCGTCCAGCTGGTTTACAGCTATGATCATAGGCAGCTTCTGGGCCTCGGCCCTGCGCACGAAGCTCTCGGTGCCGACTTCCACGCCCTGCTGGGCGTTGATTACCAGGACGCCGCTCTCGCACACGCGGAAAGCAGAATAGGCACCGCCGATGAAATCGTCGGAACCGGGGGCGTCGATGATGTTGATCTTGCCGCCTGCGAACTCTGCGTAGAGCGGCGTCGCATAAATGGAACGCTGGTTGATTTTCTCAAGCTCGTTGCTGTCGGACAAGGTGTTCTTGTCTTCGATGGAGCCCATTCTGGAGATAACTTTGCCCTCGAAGAGCATGGCCTCCGCAAGAGTGGTCTTGCCGGACTTGGTAGCGCCGAGCAGAACTACGTTGCGGACCTCTTTGGTTTGGTATTCTTTCATTGTATCAGGTGTTGTTAATTATCAAAGTCTGCAAATCTAATAATTTTTACACCGATTACCAAAATAATAATTAAAGACCTGCTCTCCGGAGTATCCTAATTCGGCCATAAGGAACTCGTCGACATCGTCCGGAGCAAGCCCCATGGCCCTGCAAACCGACTCGAAACTGCTGTAACGGCCCGATTCCAGCAGCGTCTCAAATTGTTTGTAAACTTTTTCTCTCATAACTTTCGTTTTTATCCGTCAAAGGGGCGCCGGCCGCCCTGGTCTGTGCTGCAAAATTGGACAGATGTCTGTAAAAATGCAACAAGAGCGAGGGGGTAAATGAGGGGGTCAAAACCACTTTTTGCTGATTATTTAAGTTTTTGTCTGATTTTTATAGAAAAATGTCCATAAAAACACTATAGCTTAAGCCGTTACGAACTCTTAAATTTGTTCAGTAATCGACAGCTATGGGAAAAGTGCACGAATACATCAAGAAACTGCGCATCCAGGGAGGCTATTCGCAAGACGAGATGGCCGACTTGATGGGCATCGAACGCTCGACCTACAGCAATTTCGAGCTTGGCAAAACCAATCTGTTCAGCCGTAACCTTGCCAAGTTCGCCCAGGTGATCGGTAAGGACGAAGAAGATATTCTCCTCGGTGAGCCCCGCCTGCGCGGCTATTTGTCGGAGAGCGACGTTGCCGACCGTCTCGACGCCCTTTACGAGAAGGTGGACATTCTCTCACGGCAAAACGAAACCCTCATCGAAATCATTAATGCTCTGATCGTTAAGGTCGACTCGCTGAAGAAGTAGCCCGCTCCCCGTTGTGAGTTCCGGCATTTTGTGTAACTTTGCGTATTATGCCGACCGAAATCAATCTGCTCAGCTATATGGAACCCGGACGTCTCGAAGCCGGCTGCGACGAGGCGGGACGCGGGCCCCTGGCAGGTCCGGTATATGCCGCTGCGGTAGTTTTGCCGCCCGGTTTTCATCACCCTTTGCTGAACGACTCCAAGCAGATGAGCCGCACGGCCCGCGAAACTCTGCGCCCCATCATCGAAAAAGAAGCGCTCTCCTGGGCCGTGGTGGCGGTGGAGGCGGAAGAGATAGACCGTATCAACATTCTCAAGGCCAGCATCACCGGCATGCAGAGGGCGGTGCGCGCCCTGAAAGTCAGGCCGGATTTCCTGCTGGTCGACGGCAACCGCTTCACGCCCTTCGACGGCTATGCTTATGCTACGGTTGTGCATGGCGATGCTACTTATGCAAGCATTGCCGCCGCGTCGGTGCTGGCTAAAACCTACCGTGACGAGCGTATGGCGGAGCTTTCGCGCCAATACCCCGGATACGGCTGGGAGCACAACGCAGGCTATCCCACTCCGGAGCATATCGACGCAATCAAGCGTCTGGGCTACACGCCGGAGCATCGCCGCAGCTTCCACCCCAAAGAATTGGAACCAACATTATTTTGAATATGAAAAGAATAGTTACAAGCATCTTGTGCGCCCTCTTGCTCATGCCCGCAGCCTTGCGTGCCGACGAGGGAATGTGGCTTCTGCCGCTGCTCGAAAAAATGAACGCCGACGCCCTCCGCAACCTGGGCTCGCGTCTTACTCCCGAGCAAATCTACAGTGTCAACCATTCATCCATCAAGGACGCCATAGTCCAGTTCGGTGGCGGATGCACCGGCGAGATAATCTCCGGCAGCGGCCTGCTGGTGACCAATCACCACTGCGGATACGGCAGCATCCAGAGCCTGTCTTCTACCGAGCATAACTACCTCGAAGACGGCTACTGGGCCTCCAGCCGCGAAGAAGAGCTCCCGGTGCCCGGTCTTACGGTGCGTTTCCTGCAGAGCATGACCGACGTTACCGACACCCTGGCCGCCGGTGCTTCTCGCCAGGCGCTGATTGCCGCGGCCCAGAAGGAGAATCCTAACTGCCAGGTAAGGATCGTGAGCTTCTACAACGACAACGTCTATTACATGATAGTGTCCAAAATCTACCGCGACGTGCGTTTCGTCGGTGCTCCGCCCGCATCGTCCGGCAAGTTTGGCGGAGACACCGACAACTGGATGTGGCCCCGCCACACCTGCGACTTCTCCATGTTCCGTGTATATGCCGGTCCCGACAACGAGCCCGCCGACTACTCTCCGGACAATGTGCCCATGGTGCCCCGCCAGTTCCTCGGCGTGTCGCTCAAGGGCGTAAAGGAAGGTGATTTTGCCATGATCATGGGCTATCCCGGCAGCACCCAGCGCTTCCAGACTTCCGCCCAGCTCGAAGAGATGCTGGAGGCCAACAACATACGTATCGCGGCACGCGGAGTTCGCCAGGACATACTTTGGAAGGCAATGCGCGCAGATGAAAAAGTGGGCCTGCAGTACGCCAGCAAGTATTCCGGGTCGTCCAACGGCTGGAAGAAGTGGATAGGCGAGAGGGAAGCTTTCGAGGCGCTTGAAATCATCCCCCGCCAGAAGCAGAAAGAGAAGGAACTTGAAGAGTGGATTGCATCCGACCCGGCACGCTCCGAGGCCTGGGGCGGCGCCGTGGACAAGATTGCCAAGAGCGTTGCCGATACCAAGCTCCCCCTGGAGGCTGCGACCCTGTTGGGCGAGAGCATCGGGCGTATCGAGCTGCTCAATTTTGCCGCCGCCATGGACCGTTCGTACTCTATGGCCAAAGCTGCCGCCGAAAAGAATCCCGATGTCAACCTGCAGGATGCAATCGACGCCGTGTTTGAGTATCTGGGCGATGCCTACAAAGACTACAACGAAGACGTTGACCGCAAGGTCGCCGCTGCGATGATCGACTTCTACAAGCAGAACCTCATCGGCAGTCCTATCATTCTGGGTGGTAAGGATATCCGTAAGATCGACACCAAGCGTTTGGTTGACAATATGTTCAAGAAGAGCGTATTCACCTCCGAGCAGAAGGCGCTCTCAAAGCCCATCACCGAAAAGCTGCTTGATGCCGATCCTGCAGTACGCCTCTACCGTGCTCTTATGGAGACGATGATGCCTCTCCGCGGCCAGGTGACTGAAAGCCAGAAGCAGCTTGCCGATGCTACCAAGGCCTACGCCGCCAGCCTGCTGGAGTGGAAGAAGGGCGAGCCTTCCTATCCCGATGCCAACAGCACCTGCCGCCTTACCTACGGTACAGTCAAGAGCTACGAGCCCAAGGACGGAGTGCTCTATAAGTACTACACAACCCTCAAGGGCGTGATGGAAAAAGAAGATCCCGACAACTACGAGTTCCGTGTCCCCGAGCGCCTGAAAGAGATTTTCAACACCAAAGACTACGGTCAGTACGCCGATGCGAACGGTGAGCTTGTGACCTGCTTCCTTACCAACCTCGACATTACCGGCGGTAATTCAGGAAGCCCTGTCATGGATGCCGACGGTAATCTTATCGGACTAGCCTTCGACGGCAACTGGGAGGCTATGAGCAGCGACGTTATGTTCGAACCTAACCTCCAGAGGTGCATCTGCGTTGACATCCGCTACGTGCTTCTGATGATGGATAAGTTCGGTGGAGCAGGCTACCTGCTGGACGAGATGAACATTGTTAAAAATGACTGAGAAAGACATACTTAAGATACTTTCCGAAGTGCGCCATCCAGCCCGCGGAGACCGCGATATAGTGGATCTGGGCATGGTGTACGGGGTAGAAACCAAGGGTGGCGGAGTGACCGTCACCCTTGGGTTCCCCAAGAGGCGGGACCCTCTTGCCGAGTACCTCATCGGGGCTGCCCGTGCGGCTCTTATCAGGGGCGGAATAAAAGATCCCAAAGTTGAGACCGTAGTGCTTGAAGATGCGGCGCCCAAGAAAAAGGCCCCGGACTTCGATACCGAGTGCCTGCGTAACGTGCGCCACATAATAGGCGTAGCCTCCGGAAAGGGCGGCGTTGGCAAATCCACCGTGGCGGTTAACCTCGCCTGCGCCCTTGCGTGCCTTGGCTACAAGGTCGGTCTTGCCGATGCCGATGTGTACGGACCTTCCGTGCCGCTTATGACAGGCACCGAAGGCGCCCAGCCCATGGCCGAAGAAGTGGACGGTCGCGAGCTCATAATCCCCCTGGAGAAGTACGGAGTCAAGTGGATGAGTATCGGATACTTCGCCGAGAGGGGACAGGCTCTTATCTGGCGCGGCCCCATGGCTTGCAATGCTCTTAAGCAGATGATCCTGCAGGTCAAGTGGGGAGTGCTCGATTTCTTGCTGATAGATATGCCCCCGGGCACCGGAGACATTCATATCAGCCTTCTGCAGGAGGTGCCCGTAGAGGGCGCCATTCTGGTTACCACACCCCAGGAGGTAGCGCTTACTGATGTCGAGAAGGGTGCGAACATGTTCCGTAACAAGGGTATCAACCGTCCGATCTTCGGGCTGGTGGAGAATATGGCATGGTTCACCCCTGCTGAGCATCCCGACGAGAAGTACTATATCTTCGGCCGCGACGGCGGCGCCCGTATGGCAGAAGACCTTGGTATAGAGCTGCTTGGACGGATTCCTCTGGTTCAGGGTATCCGCGAGAGCGGAGATGCTGGAGAGCCTGCCGCCCTGGGCACCAGGCCTGATGCTCAGGCGTTTATCGAGCTTGCTTCCAAGCTTGCCGCCAAACTCGGATAGCATATGGAAGTTCGTGCCAAAAAGGCCCTGGGCCAGCATTTCCTCACCGACCAGTCGATAGCCCGGCGGATAGTCGACACCATGTCGTCAGCAGACCGAGACGTTCTGGAAATCGGTCCGGGAATGGGAGTCCTGACGCAGTACCTGCTGCAGCGGGACGACATCGACCTGAAAGCGGTCGAACTGGACGGCGAATCCGTCGATTACCTTCTCACTCATTTCCCGGGCCTGCAAGGCCGCCTGCTGCAGGCCGACTTCCTGCGCCTCCCCCTGGAACGCATATTCCCCGGTCCTTTCAGGGTGATAGGCAACTTCCCGTACAACATATCCTCGCAAATATTCTTCAAGATACTGGACCACAAAGACCGCATCCCCGAAGTGGTAGGCATGGTCCAGAAAGAAGTGGCCGAACGCATTGCCGAAAAACCGGGCAGCAAGACCTACGGCATACTGAGCGTCCTCCTTCAGGCCTGGTACGACATCGAATACTGCTTCACCGTGGGCTCCGGCGCCTTTTCTCCGCCTCCCAAAGTGCAGTCGGCCGTCATTCGCCTTACGCGCAACTCCCGCACCTCACTTGGCTGCGACGAAAAGTTGTTCAAGCAGGTTGTCAAGACGGCTTTCAACCAACGCCGCAAGACCCTCCGCAATGCCCTCAAACCCCTGCTCCCTAACAGTCAAGCACTTACGCAACTTGACCTGGTAAAAAGCAACCAGGTCAAGTTGGATAACATGCTGGAACTCAGGGCGGAGCGGTTGAGCGTAGAAGACTTTGCCGCCCTTACCAATGCAATAGGGCAGATTACTCCTTGACAAGCTCGGAGGCTTTACCGATCAGCTCCACAAGGGCGGAGCGCAGACCCATAGGGTCGATGCTCTCGCCCGGGTTGCTGACGGGCTTAATCAGATCTGCCGCCATGCTCAGGCTCGCCGTACCTTTGTACTCCGAGTTTCTGAGGGTAAGGGCGTAAGCGGCTAGTCCGGCGGCAAAATTAAACTCTTTTGAAGGCTCGAATCCGTCATAGGTAGGTATGCCAGTGTTGGCGCTCAGCAAGAAGCTGTCTTCGCCAAGCCGCTTTTTGTATCTGACTTCGATTATGGCGGCATTCGCCCCCATCGTGTAAGTGTCGGAAGGAATGATCTCGTAAAGGGCGGTTATTGTTTGCCCCGCTCCTATCTCGCCGGCGTCTTTCTTGTCGTCGTTAAATTCTTCGGTGGCCATCAGGCGGTTCTCGTAGCCGATCAGGCGGTAGCTGTCTACATTCTCGGTGAATTTCACCTGGCATTTAGTGTCGTTGGCGACGGAATAGAAGTGGGAACGCTCGTGGACGAACACCTTCATCATCTCATCTTCGCAGTCGATATATGTGTAGGTGCCATTGCCATGGTTGGAGAGGTTCTCCATGCGGGAGTCCTGGTAGTTGCCTGTGCCGAAACCCATTATACTCAGGTAGATGCCTTTGCCGAGGTAGCTCTCTACCATCTCTACGAGAGCTTCGGTGGAACTTACGCCCACGTTGAAATCGCCGTCGGTGCACATTATTATTCGGTTGTTGCCGCCTTCGATGTAATTCTTTTCGGCCTCCTCGTAGGCCATCTTCATAGCCTCTCCTCCGGCTGTAGATCCGCTGGCTTTAAGGGAGTTGATGATTCTCTTGATCTTCTCGGCATCTTTTACAAAAGAGGAACCGAGTTCTTTGCTTACCTTGCCTGAGTAGGTGATTATGGCCACTTTGTCGGTGGCGCGCATATGGTCCAGCATATTGCACAGGCCGCTCTTGAGCAGGTCTATTCTGTCCGGTCCCGCCATGGAGCCGGATGTGTCGATAAGGAAGATGTAGTTTGCCGTCGGCATGTCGGCAGTCTTTAACTCCTTGCCTTTCAGTCCTATACGCAAAAGCTTGTGGCCCTCGGCCCAAGGGCAGTCACCAATCTCGGCGTTGAGGGCGAGCGCATCGTCCCCCTGCGGAGAGGGATAGTCGAAAGTAAAGTAGTTAAGAAACTCTTCCGTGCGTATGGCGTCGGCGTCGGGGATGCGGCCGTTGGAAATACACCTTCGCATATATGCGTACGAGGCTCCGTCGGCGTCGATGGAAAATGTTGAAAGCGGCTGCTCCGACACTTTGATGAAAGGATTCTCTATTATCTCGTCAAACCTGTCGCCGCCACCTCCCGGAGCTATATCGGGAGCGCCGATGTTGTGGTTGGCCATGCCGCTGTCGGCAGGGAAAAAATCGGGCCCCGGGAAGCCGTAATCTTTGCTGCACGATAAAGCAAATAACAGAATGGAGGAGCAAACAAAGAGAGTGAATATGTTTTTCATAAATAATGAGTATTTTTACAAAGAAAATCCGTCGGCCGGCGTTTTCTTGCATCGGCAATAAAAGTTTTTTTCAGGTGCAAGATTTTCACTCCCTGCGGATTTAAGATGCAGATGAAAAAACTAGTTAGACATATTGCTCTGCTTCTACTGCTCTTTTCAGTTGCTACTGCTTGCAGTATGAAAGATTATGTCCCGGAGGATGTTTTTAATCCCGACGCCCCGGGGTCGTATTACGAATCTGCACCGCCCGAGCTCGACGTTACTTTTCTTGCTACCATTGCAAAAGATAGCAAGGGCATTGTATACCTTTTGTCAAACGGTCGAAAGATAGAGCCGTTGAGGCCTTTGGAATTCACCCGCCGCCAAAGGGTTATGGTCAAGGCCGACCTGTACTACAGGGGCGAGAGTATATATGCCATGGTTGAATGGGTGGAACCGCTCGACGAGGGAGTTTTTACCCGTGATGCATCGGTATCGGGCAGCGACGGCCTGGATGTGGAGTTGGACTCGAGTTTTACAGAGCTTGACGACGGTTATCTTACGCTCTTCTACACTTCCTGGTGGGGAGAGCACCCCGTACACCACGATTTTTACCTGGTGAGCGGCCTAAAGGCAGACGACCCGTATTACCTTGAGCTGCGCCATAATGCTCACGGGGACGGAAAGTATTCGAAGGAAGACGGTATCATAAGCTTTGACATCAATTCGTTGCCGCCCACAGGAGACGGCACGGAAACCATACACATTAAGTGGAACACAATTGAAGGGAATGAAGTAATAGCATCCTTTGAGTTTAAAAGCAGGAAATAACCTGAGCGAGAGGGAACTGGCGCGGCTTGTCGGAAACGGGGATCCCCGTGGCCAGAGGGAGTTGTATGAGCGTTACGCCCCTTACCTGAGTGCTGTGGCTTCCCGCTACCTGGGCTCCGGAGACTCGGTGAAAGACCTCCTTCAGGATGTGTTCATAAAGGTTTTCGACCGCTTCGGGTCGTACCGCTACAAGGGAGAGGGCTCGCTCAAGGCCTGGCTCTCGCGTATAGTTGTAAACGATGCGCTTCACGTCCTTCGCAAGAGCGACCGTCTCCTGCCTGTGGAGAACCTGCCGGAGCCGCCCGGCGACGAAGACCCGGACGTGGAGGATGTGCCGCTGAATGTGCTGCACGATATGATTGCCCGCCTGCCCGACGGATACCGAACGGTGTTTAACCTGTATGTGTTCGAGCAGAAGAAGCATAAAGATATTGCCGCGATGCTCGGTATTAAGGAAAATTCATCAGCTTCCCAGCTGCTGCGCGCCAAGGCGCTGCTTGCAAAGGAGCTAAAAGAGTATAGAAAATTACACGCAAATGGCTGAAAAATGGAATGACAAGCTGCGAAAGCAGTTATCTGATTATACACAGGCACCCCCCGAGGGAGTGTGGGATGCCGTCGAGGGACACCTTGCCCGGGGCCGCAGTGCCGCCGCCTTCCCTTGGTGGTGGGCTCTTGCCGGAGCCGCCGCAGCCCTTGTGGCGCTGCTGGTGGTGGTGCGTCCTTCGCCTGAAGAGCCGTCCCCGGCAGTTGGTCCGGTGGTGGCCGAGCTTGCCGATACTGCCCTCGCTCCGCCTGCCAAGATTGATACTGTGGTAGTTAATCCCCTCACACCTGGCGATACTGCAGTGCCTGTCACCACTGTGGCACCGGTCAATTCCGTTGCGCCTAGGCACCGTGACCTGTCGGACGTAGCTGTGGCGCAAGCCGTTGACCAGCAAGATGCCGAGGCTCCGGTAACGGAAGATACAAGCTCGCAGGTACAGAATCCTATAGTCGAAGATGATTTCAACCCCTCCCAGGAGGAGCCGGCAGAGGAAGAGAAGGCCCCCGAGAAGCAGGTACATATTCTCCCCCTGAAGCAATATCCTGCAGAGCGCCCTTTGCTTGCCGACGCTTCCACCAACCGGCCTCATATCTCACTGCTCACTTCCGGAGCTCTCGGCGCAGTACCTTCCAATACTATTGCCGAATATGGAATGTCGGGCACCATGCGTATGGCCTCTTCTTCGCGCAGCATGTCGCCGGTATCGGTGCTCAGCCGCAACAAGAGCACTGTAACTGATATAAAGCACAGGCTGGTCTATCGCGTCGGCATTATGGCAAACGTGCCTCTGAGCCGCCGCTGGAGCGTAGAAACCGGCGTGCAGCTGAGCCGCCTTGCATCGGATGTTATTTCCACCTCGGGCACTATGACTTCAAGCACCCACACCGACATGCACTACTTCGGCGTGCCTCTCATGGCGGTATATACCCCTTGGTCGGGCAGGCACCTGAGCGTGTATTTGTCGGCCGGACCTTCTGTTGAATACGGATTCAGAAGCTCGGGAAATATACGTGAAGTGATAGGAAACCTTGCTCCGGTGGTAAGGAACATCGACAAATATACCCCGGGCGATTTTATCTGGTCACTTGGTGCAAATGTGGGCGCCCAGTGGGCTTTCGGAAACTTCGGAGCCCTGTTCGTACAGCCCGGAGTGTCATGGCACATCGCCGGCGAGAATTCCCCCGAATCCTATTACACCGCTAACCCCGTAGCTTTCAACCTCTCCGGCGGCTTCAGGATTCTGTTCTGAAGCCTGTCCTGCGGGTCATCGAAGCGTAGGCGGATTTGTCCAGCGGGCAGAGGCAGATTATAAAAAACCGGGCGTTTACGACCGTAAACGCCCGGTTTTATCAGCAGAACGTCTATTCCACAACCGGAAGCCCGGAAACAACACTCCAGGACTTCAAAGTATATTCGGAGTAGGAAGACGCAAAAGCGCTTAGCTTAGCCGATGCAGAAGCTGCATACCCTGAAGCCGGGAAGCCTTCGATGCCGCTGGCATTAACATTGGCCCCGACCGCTCCTGCCGTAAGACCGCCGTCGTTAACGAACGCACAGTCTTTGACAGTGGCAGCAGTATTGTCCATGACTATTCCAAACAGGGCTCCGATCTTGGCTCCTTCGGTGTCTGAAGGAACTGTCCCGCCGTTCACGCCGGCGGCAGTCAGATTGCTGGTGCAACCGGCTATAAGCATCACACCTTGGTCGGAATCGCGCATTGAAGCGTAGCCTATAGCACCGCCCACCGAAGGCGAGGTCGAAGACGAAGGATAGCTGAAAGCCAGTCCGTGAGCATAACTGTTGAGGATCCTGGCGTTGGAATTAGCATCGGTAAGACGCAGCCATCCTACAATACCGCCCATCCGGCAGTCCGTCTCTGAAGAGTTGATATTCAGCGACTTGACGCCACAGTTGGCAAGGGTAAGCAAGTAGTTGGAATCGGGATAGATATAACCGGCAATACCGCCAAGATAGCAGGTGCCGGTAATATCGACAGTTTCAACCAAGCATCCATCAATGATGCAGTCGCCGCCTCTTGTGATAGGACGGCCGGCGATTCCGCCGATACTGTCAACACCCTTTAAGGTTGCTTTCTTAACTGTTGTGGCTTTAATTACACCTAAGTCGAAACGGCCCGCAACGCCTCCGATGTTGGTTGCAGTACCTGTTATCGAAATATCATTAACAGTGCATCCGTCAATCGTAGAAGCGGTGTTCTTAAGGTAACCGGCGATGCCGCCGAGGCCTCCAAGGCCGGTGATGACTGTGCCCTCGTTTACGGTACAGCCAACGATGGTAGCTCCCTCAGGAAGAGCCGCTATACCTGCAACATAGTTCTTGGTAGAAGAAATGGTACATGCAGAAACGGTACAGTTCTCGAAAGTGGTACTGGGCTTTGTCCATCCGGCGATACCGCCTATATCTTCGCCTGTTCCTTCAACTTTAGCGGAGATGACCGAGCAACCCTTGACCGTTCCTCCGACTATCTTTCCGCAAATGCCACCGTTCTCGGCGACACCCTTTACCGTGGCATTGGTAACCCGGCAGTTCTCGATAGTTCCTCCGGAAGGCAGGTGAGCCACGATACCAGCTGCGTAATTAGAGGTAGTGCTGATAGTTACGTCTGATACGGTGCAGTCCTTTACCGAACCTCCGTCAATCTGAGCGGCAATTCCTGCGCAGATATTCGCGCTCGCTTCGAGACTTCCGCCGCTGAGGCTGCAGGAGCTGATGGCAGTGTTGGTGGCATGGCCTACGATACCGCCGACACGCACGAAGCTGCCGGTATTAACCCGGTTGACAGCATTGATGCCTGTGATGACGGCATCCTCGGTGTATCCGAATATTCCGCTGGCAGGATTGTCGGAAGACGCACCCTCGGTAACCAGGTTGGAAATAGTCTTGCCCGCACCGTCAAAGTGACCCTTGAAAGGCTTGGCGGCGGTTTCTCCGATGGGTGTGAAATCTACGCCGGTCATGTCGATGTCCTCAGTCTGGACGTAATACTTGTCGGCAAAATCGGTATAGGAATCACCGGAAAGTTTCTTTGACAGCAAAGAAAGGACTTCGGCGGAAGAGACCTTGTACGGGTCTTCCAGGGAACCTGATCCCTCGAAATCCGTAACAGCCGGGCCGCTCTCTTTCAAGACTGCCGAAGGCATCTTGAGGACCTTGCCGCGCACCACGGCGTTGTTCTTTTCGGTTGACAGACTTGCCAGCACATTAGCTTCATCATCGTATGCCTTGATGGTAAAGCCCTCTGCAAGAGAGCCCTCGGGAAGCATCACGTAGAACTCATAAGGAGTCGAGCCAAGGTTAACAGGTGATTCGGGCTCAAGCCTAAGCTTGTTGGAATAAGCCGCGCCTTTCATCTGCACCCCTTTGATGTCTTTGGCATTATAGTCGGGAGTGACAATGCAAGTGCCGTGAAGAGCATTTGAAGTATTGGCATCGGAAAGCTCGAAGTATTTAACGGCGGCTATGCCTTCGCCTTTCAGGCTGAATTTCACGGCGCCGAAAACATACTTCATAGCAAAAGCGGTGCTTCCGTCAGCCCAGAAAGCAACGGCTGCGACAGAGCCTTTGGGACAATCGCCGGGGACAATAGCCTGAGTATCCGCTACCTCCAGGTGAACTTCGTCGTTGGTGGACATTCCGTCAACCATTCCGTAAGGATAGACGGCGCACATTTTGCCGTCCTTGCGGGAACGTCCGGTAAATGATGCAGTATGACCGTCGGAAGAGATAGAGGAAATCTTGAAGCAGTCGCCCCTCTCCCAGAGGGGCTGCGTGTCGCTGCGCACCCATATGCAATCATCTTTTTCCCAGCGGGTCTCTGTATAAGTGCCGTTGTCTCCGGTAAAATGGATTCTGGTACCGGGTTCACCTATCGTGGCTTCAAGGGTAATCAGTTCACCGGATACTTCGTCAGAGGGTGCGGGCAGTTCCTTGTTGCAAGCCGATAAAGCAGCAACAACGGAAATCAAAATAGGTAAGTAATATCTAGTTTTCATCACCAAGCTCCGTTAATGTTGTCATAATTACCAATAGATCCGCTCCCGGACTCGTTGTAGGAGTAATCCTCCAGCCAGCTGCCGAGTTCGTTGTAAATCTTCTCGGCTATGAAGCGCATGGCCTGCGCCGAATAGTGGTCGCTGCAGTTCTTGCGGAGATCGCCGCTGGTGGTGATGCTGCTCCAGTCGAAGTCGTGCTTGGGCATGTTGGGCTGGTAGCCCTTGGACAGGTATTCGAAGTTCCAGCCAAGGTCGTTGAAGCCGTTTACTGCATAGAGGTCAACCGCACGGCAGTTGCTGTAGTGGCCGGCTATGTGCAGCAGGGACTCTTCCACGTCGGGAGTCAAGGTATCGTGGATGAGCACGATGATTTTGACATGAGGATACTGGATGCTCATCATCCGGATAAGCTTCAGATATGCCTCGATGAAAGTGCCGTCAGGCAGAGCCTTGGCCTCATCCATCGTCTTGGCGGCGTCGGCTACCGCGTAGGCGGCGTTCATTGCCGAGTCTGAAGGACGGTGAGGAGTGGTGGACGGATAGCGCTCGAGCTTCTGGCTGCCAAGTATGTTGTAGATACCGTGTGCCCAGTCGTTGGCGCCGCCGTTGATGATGATGATGTCGGGAGAACCCATTCCCGCATTCTCTATATAGCGGGTGCAGAAGTCCTGTCCGTACCAGTATTTATCGGAATACGAAGTGTTGGTGCAGCGCGTGGTGGCAGTGCCCGAGAAGGCAAGGTTGGTATCCCACACGGCATTTGACAACAGCTCGTAAGTAAGAATGTACCAGTAAGTCTGAGCGGCGGAAGTGACATTGCCGTCGCCGGTAGGGTAGTGGCAGCGGTAGCCGTTAGGGGCCTTGCTGCTGTGATAACCGTGAGGCGCATATCCGTCGAAAGTAGAGAGCGAATCGCCGATGAGGCTCACCCTCAGGGCTTTCTTCTTGCCGGTCGAAGGATTGGCCGCAATGCCGTCGAACACCGGAAGTCCGTTAGGGCCGCTCACCCAGGAACGGAGGGTAAGAGGTCCGCTGTAGGAATTCTTGAAAGCATTGAGATAACTCAGCAGGGTACCGTCAGTCATGCTCTTGCCGGGCAGGGCCAGGCACTCGGTGCTGGTGCCGGAATTGGCTTTGCCCAGGGCAGGCAGGCTGTTAATGTAATAGACGTGATCGAAGTTGGTCTTATTAACAAGTCCCACAAGAGCTGCATAGTTAAAATATGCGCTTGAAGGCTCACGCTGTCCGTTTATGACGGCGCGGCCCTTGGCAAGGGTAGTGTAAGATCCGCAGATATTTACGCTGGCATTAGTACCTCCCTGCTCACCGATGAATCCGGCAAGGTCGGCCTCGGTGCCCTGAGGGAAGTCGGCACGTATGACCGAAGGATCGGAGATACAGTTGACTATATTCAGGGTAGAAGTGGTGCTGCCCATCCTGGCCCAGGCCACGATGCCTGCTATCATGGTCCATCCGCTCTTGGCGTAACCGGCATTGATAAGCTCGCCGCCGATGAAAGCACAGTTGCTGACATTCATGACCGTGCTGTTGCTGGTGGGATTGAACTCACCGACTATACCGCCGACGGAATAATTTGCAGCAACGGTTTTTGCGTAAACAGCGCAATTGTCAATGTTGACTGTCTGCGCATTGTCTTTCCAGTACACATAAGCAGCGATGCCGCCGGCCTGGTCCATGCCGCTGCGGATAGTGGAAAGCGAGCCGACCACGCAATCACGCACATCACCGTTCTGGAGCCATGCAACGATACCGCCGGCTCCCGGATACCAGCAGATGATGTCGGCCTGCACCTCGCAGCCCTTGATGGTGCCGCCTTTGAGCATCTCGCCGGCAATACCGCCCACATAGTAATTATCACCCGTAACGGTGGAACCAGCAAGTACCTGGCAATTCTCAACGGTACCCTGGCTGATCTGGCCGACGATACCGCCAAGCTGCTCGCCCTTGCTGGTTACGTTGCCCTTGAAAGTGCAGTTCTTGATACTGGCATTTCCAAGATAACCGGCGATGCCTCCTACGCAGGAAACGACTGTGACTCCCTGGAATGTATCTGTATCCTCGTTGTGGATGAAGCCTTCGACGGAGCAGTCGCTGATAGATCCGCCGTCAACGTATCCGGCGACGCCGCCGCAGGCGCACTTGGCAAAGTCGACAACGGCATTGATATGAATCCCGCTGATTGCGGTAGACTTGCTGTAGCCCACAATGACTCCCTGGTTGCCGGCGGTTCCGTTATTTGTATAACCGTCGATGTTAAGGTTGCTGATAGTGGCCCCGTCGGTGTATCCGAAGAGTCCGGCGGCAGCGCCCGAAGCAGGGGTGGGACTAAGGTTGCCCAGAGTAAAGCCTCCGCCGTCGTAGTTGCCCTTGAAAGGTGTGGCGGATTGCTTTCCTATACATTCAAAGGCTGTATCCTGCAAGTTGATATCCCGGATCTGGCGGTAATATCCTGAGGTATATTCAGAAGAGGACGCTCCGTTGATCAATTCGCCCATCTGCTGGATATCCGCGGGAGTTGCGATGCGCCAGGGGTTGGCCTTGGTGCCTTCGCCGCCGCTGAAGAGGACGGATTCGGGATTGATGGCCTGCATGTCGGATATGCGGCCGCGAACGATCTTGCAGTCAGTCTCGGTGGTCAGGCTCTTAATGGGAGCATTGTTGGTGTCGTACAAGACACAGGTGAAGCCTTTTGCAAAAGCACCGGCAGGCACGACAAAGTAGAATGAAGTGGCTTCTTCAGAGAGCGTTACGGCCTCGGGACAGGTAAGCGTCAGAGTATTGGCCCCGGTCTCGGTGTTGCTGATCTGCACGTCGCCCACAGTGCTGCTGTCCTGGTTGACGGCCAGTCGGCAGTTTCCCCAAAGTTTGAACTGAGGATTGTTGTCGGAGATTACAAGTTTCTTGACCTTGGAAGTGCCGGTAAGCTTGATGTGCAGGAGACCGAAGAGGTTGCTCATGCTGAAGACGGTGCCGGAAGCCCAGGCCGCTGCAGTTACATTGCTTGCGGGATCAAAACTGCCGGGCACATACGTCTGCTCATTCTTAAGGACAAATACAAGTTCGGTATTGGTTGAACTGTTCGATACTACCGAATAAGGGTAAAGAGCAACGTAAGGGCCGTCTGTGGGGGCTTCGCCGGTAAAGGAAGCCTGTTTCCCTCCGTTGGTGATTGCAGACTCGCTTGTGCTGAACAGATTGCCGGGAGTGCCGGCCTCCTGGGCGGCGGAGCGTACCCAAAGCTGGTCGTCGGCATTCCAAAGCACAGGCGTAGTGGTGCCTTCAGACTCTCCGAGCGAGGTTTTGGAGTCGGAAATGGTGGCTGTAAGAGTAATGGCGGGGTAGCGCCCGACAGGCTCTTGAGGCTCCTGCTCCCTGGTACAGCCAACCAGGGCAGAGAGCAGTAATCCCGCTAATAAAAACTGATTTTTCATAAGGCAGGATTGTTTACCAAGTTAAGTCCTCTCCGGAATTCTCATAGGGTTCGGTGACCACGTCCCCGGAAAGACAGATGATAGATACTTCCTCGTGAGCGAGTTCTTCGCAGCGGGGAGGCCGGTACGACGGTTTGTGAAGAAACATAATGTTATTAATGAAAAGGTTATAATTGTTATATGCACAATATACATATCTGCACCACACAAATATACGTTTTTTTTCAAAAAAATAATCCGGGCAGGATGCCTTTTTAAGGCCCTGCCCGTACCGTAAAGCATCTACCTTTCCATAAATGCCTGATTATTAGATGTCGGGGTGAAAAGACTCGAACTTTCGACCCTCTGGTCCCAAACCAGATGCGCTAGCCAACTGCGCCACACCCCGATTCGGCTGCAAATTTAGCAAGCTTTACCCAAACTGCCAAAAAGTGCGGTAAGCTTTTTTTATTTTTCGCGGAAAAGATGTAAATTTGAAAGATTTTTGAGAACCAAACATTTTATCGATATTATGAAGTATTTGACTAACGAAAAATTGACCATTGTGGGTGCCGGCGGAATGATCGGCTCCAACATGGCCCAGACCGCTCTTATGCTCGGCCTTACTCCCAACATCTGCCTCTACGATATTTATGAGCCCGGTGTGCACGGAGTCGCGGAAGAGATTTACCATTGCGCCTTCGAGGGTGCCAACGTCACCTGGACAGTTGACGCAGAAACCGCATTCAAAGATGCCAAGTACATCGTTTCGTCAGGCGGCGCTCCCCGTAAGGAGGGCATGACCCGCGAGGATCTGCTCAAGGGCAACTGCCAGATTGCCGCCGAGTTCGGTGACTACATCCGTAAATACTGCCCCGATGTAAAGCACGTCGTTGTCATTTTCAACCCTGCCGATGTGACCGCCCTTACGGCTCTCATCCACTCGGGTCTCAAGCCCAACCAGCTCACCTCCCTTGCCGCTCTTGACAGCACCCGTCTGCAGGAAGCTCTCGCCGCCGAGTTCGGCGTGCAGCAGTGCAAGGTGACCGGCGCCCGTACTTTCGGCGGACACGGTGAGGCCATGGCAGTATTTGCCAGCAAGGCCCTCATCGACGGCACTCCTCTTGCCGAGAAGGAACTCAGCGCCGAGCGCTGGGCCGAGATTAAGCACGCCACCATCCAGGGCGGCTCCAACATCATCAAGCTCCGCGGCCGCAGCTCCTTCCAGAGCCCTGCATATCAGGCCGTTAAGATGATCGAGGCTGCAATGGGAGGCGACAAGTTCTGCTGGCCCGCCGGATGCTATGTGAACGCACCCGAGCTTGGTTACACCAACGTTATGATGGCTATGCCTACCGTTATCGATGCCGACGGCGTACACTACACAGCACCCGAAGGCACTCCCGAGGAAATGGCAGACCTCAAGGCCTCATACGAGCACCTCTGCAAGATGCGCGACGAGATCGTGTCCCTGGGCATTGTTCCGCCCGTGGCAGAATGGAAGAAAGAGAATCCTAATCTGTAGGATACCCGGAGTTTACGGGCCGGCGCCGCGGAGCAACCGCTCCAGGGCGCCGGCTCTTTTTATTGGATAGCGTCAAGGAATGAGCTGAGCACGCGGAAGGAATTCTCCGGAGCCAGGCTCCAGAAGTCGTTGTACGAGCCTTCGTCTGCGCTGTCGGAGATAATGCGGAAACTGATGAAAGGAATGCCATAGCGGTGGCAGGTCTGAGACAGGGCGCCTGATTCCATATCGACTGACAGGGCGTCGGGATAGAGGCTGCGAAGGGCCGGAAGGTCGGCGGCGGTGATGAACCTGTCGCCGCTGATCTGCAGGCCGCCCTTGATGTTGAGACCGTCCACCTTAAGCCCCATGGCTTTGGCGTACAGTTCTTTGTCGGCATCGAAGTAAAGGGGGAAGCCCTGTACTTGGCCTACTGGAAGGTCTCCTCCGCACCAAACATCGTGGTATGCAACCCTTTCCGCCACAATTATGTCCATTGGCTTGAGGCTGCTGTCTATTGCCCCCGCCACTCCGGTGGAAATAATGATATCGGGTTTTGAGCGCTCAATGAGTGAAGTTGCGCCGACGGCAGCGTTAACCTTGCCTATTCCGCACAGGCTCAGGCTCATCTCGGGCCTTCCTCCCAGGGCCTTGCCCACGAGCGCATATTCGCTCTCCAAAGCAACAATTACAGCGATTCTTTTCATATTGCACAAAAATAGTAAAAAGTTCCTATTTTTGTTTTATCGATTATGACCGGGGCAACCAAGAAAGCAGTTCTTTTTGTTTTGCTCCTGGGCGCGGTTGTTTGCGCCCGGGGGCAGACCGGGGGAGCGGATCTGTCGGGCAGCTTGACCGACAAAAGGCCCGCTGCCCGGATGCGGGATTTCGTAGCCGTGGTTGAACGCAGTTTCGGGACAGAAGCCTACAGGCAGGAGAGTTATAAACTCATCGACCCCGAAGGAGACGCTCATCTTATAAGGAAGCTGGATACCATTCCGGTCAAGTTGCTATCCATAATCGGCGGCGGGTTGCCGCAGGCCGAACTGGAAAAAGAAAAGATGCGCTCCGACCCTTTCCGCATAGGGAAAACAGTCCCTATCGACAATGAGCGGCTGCTTAATAAATGTTGCGAGTTGATGCGGAGCCATTTCCCCGATATCATTCCCGTCATCGGAGAGGAGCACCGCTGGTCGCCCGAAGCCCGGGAATATCTGAAATATGGATACTGGCACAGGCTCTCCAGGCGTGTGGCCGGAAAGCAGAGCGATTTTCCGTGTCCGCTGCTGGGCAGAAGCAAATTGTTCCTCTGTCTTGCCTGCGGCTGGACTTCGCTTTTCTGCGTGACCGGCAAGGAAGAGGCGCTGAAGGCCCGCATACTTGAATATCCCGACCGGAGCGTCCAGCTTCACGACCTCTTTGAAGAGAGCTACGTGCTTAACGCTGGGAACATTTATCTCACCTTCCTTACTTGCGAGAACGTGCTTGCCGCCCGGCCTCACCGCCGCGGGAGGGAGGGCGATGCAATTCAGCGGAAGCTCTCTTACATTCGTCACGATTCTAAAGAGAATGGCGATAATTATGGCGCCTGGTATCATTTTTTCGGGATTGCCCTGTACGGCCTCATGCGGAATGAAGCGCAGGCGATTAGTGTGGCCGGAGCCGAAAGCGCGGGCTCGTTTGTTCTCGAGGGGTCCGACCGCCAGGAGTACTTTATCAACCGGTACGGAGCTATGTTCGGGACTCGATTCAAAAAAATGATCGAATCCGGGAGTTGGTGCATTCCTGCGCCACAAGGGTGCAGGACCGATTATTTGGTTCCCAACCCTGTCCGCGGATAGGATATGAATTTTTTCATATTACAAAAAATGTTTATATTTGCTCCGTTATAACAATATATGGCACTATATCTACAAAAAGAGCTTGACGACGACTATCACTTGCGACTAGGCGTCTGGCAAATCACCGAAACCGAGGCTGAGCTTCGGGCACTTACAAGCATCCCTTCCGACGAACTGGAAGAAATCTCTTACATAAAAAGCGAATCGCTGCGCAAGCAGAAGCTTGCCGTGCGGGCTCTTCTGGACGTAATGTTCGAAGAGAAGGTGTACCTTAGCCATCACGACAATGGCAAGCCGTACATAGAGAATAACTCCGTCAACATCAGCATTACACATACCGACAAGTATGTGGCCGTAATCCTTAACGACATAGAAGAAGTGGGCATCGACTGCGAGTCACTGGACCGTGACTTCAGTGCCGTCGAAAAGAAAGCTCTCTCCGAAGACGAGCTTGACGAGCTGGAAGACGATGCCGACGAACGCCGCATCCAACTGGCCATCTACTGGTGCGCCAAGGAGGCCGTGTACAAAAAGATGTCGCAGTACAAGGTGGACTTTGCCGAGCAGATTGAAATCGAGGCTGTGCGTCCCCGTAAAGAAGGCGAGCTTGACGCCACCTTCATCAACAAAGACGGTTACGAGGAAGAGCTGAGCCTGGAGTACATGATTTTCGACCGCCACGTTCTCGTGTGGGTCAGCGGCGACGAATAGAATCTATCGCAACCATTTCTCAGGATCTTGCGGGTCGCGCCCCTTCCAGAGCTGGAAGTGGAGCTGCGTTCCGTCGGGTCCTGTGGCTACGTGTCCGAGCACGTCGCCGGTCTTGACCTTGTCGCCGGCCTTGACCGCCACCGAGCCCATCTTGCAGTAGAAAGTAAAATACTCTCCGTGCTGCACCAGTATGCACTGGTTGTAGCCCGGAACCACGACTATCTGCTTTACCACTCCGTTGAAGACGGCCTTCACCGGGGTGTCTTTATCGACGGCAAGTCCGACTCCGTTGTTGAAGGGCATCTCCAGCCTGGTGTATACCGGATGGGGGTTGCGCCCGAAATGGCTCACAACCCTTCCCTCGGCAGGCCAAGGCAGTTTGCCCTTGTTGGCGGAGAATTCGTTCGAAAGTGCCTGGTCTATCTTTGTGGTGGTTTTCTTGCCTCCGGTCTTGCCCTTGTTCTTGCCTCCCTGGTCGCCCATTGCGGCGGCGATGAGCCTCTCGATCTCTCGGTTGAGGGCTTCAACCTCCTTGCGCTTTGAGGCCAGCTGGTCCTGGTATTTGCGGCGGTCTTTCTGCAGCTCTTTCACCAGCTCGCGCGACTTGTCTTCTTCTTTGCGGAGCTTGTTCAGCTCCGACGCTCTTTCGTCGCGGAGCGCCTTTGCCTGCATGCGCATTGTATCCAGCCTGGCCCGTTCAGCCTCGAGGATCTTGCGCTCTTCAATGATGCGCCGTCCCTGCAAGTTCATCTGTGTAGAGAGCTGGCGCAGGTACCCGTAGCGCCGCATGCCCTGGGCAAGATTCTCGCTGGCAAGAATATAAAGGTACCAGCTGCGGGCGTCGCGGTTTTTGTAGGCATTGCGGACCAGTTTCTCGTAGTAGAAGGTCATGGTGTCCAGCCGGTTCTGCACCGCGTTGATCTGCTTCTGGCATGCCCTGATGCTGTCGTTTACGCTGCTGAGCTCGCGCTCGCTGTCGGACAGAAGCTCCCGGCGCGCTTCCGACTGGGCGTGCAGCAGGTCGAGCTGAGTGGCGGCGCTGTTGCTGCGGGCCGTTACCGAGCTGAGCTGCTTCTCAAGGGTCTTTATATCCTTTTCGAGGCGCGCTTTGCGGTCTTTCGACGCCGAGAGGCTCTGCGCTCCTGCGGGCAGGACGCAAGACAAAAGAATCACTATTGCGGCAAAGTATCGGGAGACTCTCATTTCTTTTTATTATCAGACAGGTTGCGGTAGTATGCGGCAAGGTCTTTCTCGCCAAGCTTTTCAAGCACTATGGCATAGTGCATAAGAATGACGGCGCTCTCTTTGCCTCCGTAGATCATGGCGTGCTTGAAATATGGCTTTGCCTCCTTGGCCTTGCCCCTCAGGAACAGGATCCAGCCGTATGTATCGAGGTAAGTGGCGTTGTCGGGCTCTTTTTCGACGGTGATGCGGCTCATCCGCGAGGCCTTGCAGAGCCTGCGGCGCTGCTCGCTCAGGTAGTAGGCGTAGTTGTTCAGCACCGGGCAGTATTCGGGGTCGATTTTGAGAGCCTGCTCATAGCATTTGTAGGCCTTGCGGGTCTCACCCATGGCGTGATAAGTATCTCCGATTATGGAAAGATTGACCAGCTGCTGCTCTTTGTCGTCGGGTTGGAGCTCCATAAGGGTCCGGCATTCCTGGATGGTGATGGCATTGTCGCCGCGGGTCGCTGCTATCTCCATTCTGAGACGGTGCGCATTGACGCTGCGCGGCTCGGTCTGGGTGAAGCACTGCATCAGCGTGTCGATCTGAGGCAGTATGGAAATAAAGGTGCGCTGGTCAAAGCCTCCCAGGGCTCCGGTGACGGCCTGGTATTTCTGCTCCTCGTCGGTGTTCTCGTCGCGGACCAGTTCCGTAAGGGTTTCGAAGAAAGCTTTGTAGTCCCTTTTCAGACGGTACGAGTCGGCCATGAGGGCGAGGGTGAGTGAATTGCGGAAGCGCTCGGGGTTGCGTTCGGCGAGCGTACGGTACAACCCTCCGGCCTCGGCAGGCTCGCCGGTGTAGATGTACAGGTTGGCAAGAGTCTCGAGGTACCAGTTGTTGGACGGATCAAGCTCCGAGGCCTCCTTTATGTGCCGGATGGCGTTTTTGAAATCGCCCTGCGAGTAGCGGCACAGGCCCATATAGTAATGTACCGCATCGTTGGAGGGGGAAATATTTTTCAGCGAATCAAGAATGGCGTAAGCAGTATCGGCTTGCCCTTCCTGAATATACATAACTGCGTCAAGGAGCGCATTTTCCACGCTTGCCGAGTCGGTTTGGGCGCTTTGCGCCGGCAGAGTCAGCACCCGGCCGATGAGCAGTAAGCATATCAGGACTTTCTTCATACAATTACAAAAGTATTGAATTTTTGTCTATTTTCGCATAATCATTTGTGGTTTTGAGATTTTTTGGAGCCTGATGCAACTTTTTAAGAACAATTCGCATCTTAATACTTGGACGATTGAAAAAGCCAAGGAAGGCGACAGACGTGCACAAAAAGCCATCTACGACTCTCTGTCCGAAAAGATGTTCGCAGTATGCCTGCGCTACATGGGCGAGAGAAGTGCTGCAGAGGATGTTCTGCAAGACGGATTTGTGACGCTGTTCGCCAAACTTGACACCTTCTCCGGGGACGGCTCCTTTGAAGGTTGGGCGAGGAAGATCTTTGTAAACACGGCACTTATGAACCTTCGCCGCAACGACGTTCTCAAAGACACCGAGGACGTGTCCGAGGCCCGCAGCATATCCAGCGAGGCCCCTTCGGCGGTGCAGGACCTGGGCTACAAGGAGCTGTGCGCCATGATCAGCAGCCTGCCTCCCGGCTTCAGGACGGTGTTCAACATGTACGTGATCGAAGGTTACGCCCACAACGAGATTGCCAGTGCCCTGGGCATATCGGAAGGCACGTCCCGCTCGCAGTTGCTGCGCGCCAAAGCTATGCTGCAAGCCAAGATATTGGAAAGAAAGAAATAGATATATACATGCAAGACAATTGGCAAGACTTCGACCGACATATCCAGTCGGTAATGCGCGACGCCAGGGAAAAGGTTCCCGGGCGCGTATGGCGCGGAGTGGCTGCCCGTCTTGATTCTGCTGCCGCCGCAGCGGCGTGGTGGAAGTGGGCCGTGCCCGCCTTCGTCGCAGCCGCGCTGGTGGCAGGTCTGTTCTTTGCCGGTACCAGAGGCTCGCAGAACGCTAGCCCGGACAAAATACAAATCATCGCCGACTCCGGTGTGGAGGAAGAGTCATCGACGCTTCTCGCCCAGGCCGATATTGAGCCCGAAGTTATCCCCGCAGAGGCTGCTGCCGCTCCGGCGCGCCGCTCTCCCAAAGCGTCACGCGGCGGGGCTGTTTCCTCTCAGGAGGTCTCTTCCGGCTCGGAGCCGGATAATGCTCAAGAGGCTATAGTCGACGAGCCGTCCGTTGTGGATGAGAGTGCGGCCGGGCCTAAAGACAATCAGGATCAGGACAATTCGGAGCAGTGGGCCCGCATCATCGAGGGTGAGGGTGCTGCGCGCGGCGCAGGCATCGACCTCAGTAACATTTATGCCAGCGGCGGAGTCGGCGGCAACGATTCCAACATCTCTTACGGAGGTATCGGTATCAGCCGTATGGCTCCCGGTTCCGGTTCGCCGGATGCCGGCATAAGCGAGAGCGGCCCTTCCACTTACGGAGTGCCTTTTACGCTGGGCCTTGGAGCACGTTTCCGCGTGGCCGACAGGCTCTCGTTGGGCACCGGCCTCGAGTACTCCATGCTCACACGCTCCTTCAAGGGCACGTACACCGGCTCGGCAGCATCCGCTTATGACGGTCTCATTTTCCACACCGTCCATTATGTCGGCGTACCGGTGAATGTCTATTACGATTTGTTCTCCACCCGTGACGAGCTCATGAAGGTCTACGCCTGGGGCGGAGGCTCGGCAGACTATTGCATTGCCAATAATTACCGCCTTATGAGCACGCCCACAAGCGTGGTGCCGGACAAGGCCGGAGGCTTCCAGTTCTCCGCAGCCCTTGGCATGGGCCTGGAATTCAAGCTCTCTGACAAGCTTGGCCTGTATATCGACCCTGCCGTGCGATACTATTTCCACAGCCCGGGGCAGCCAAAGTCGGTGCGGACGGACAAACCGTTCATGTTTAACTTCGACGCTGGTCTGAGGTTCAATCTTTAATCGCGGCTTTGCTGCGATTTTTTTTTATCTTTGCACTGCTATGATTATTACTGCCCGGGATTTACATAAAAGTTTCGGCTCCCTGGAGGTGCTGAAAGGAGTGGACGTAAGCGTAGATAAAGGAGAGGTGCTTTCGGTAGTGGGCGCTTCGGGCGCTGGCAAGACCACCTTGCTTCAGATTCTCGGTACTCTGTCCGCTCCCGATTCAGGCGTGCTTGAAATAGACGGCGTTATCGTGTTTGACAGCACCGGTCGTTCTCTCAAAGGAGATGCCCTGGCCTCTTTCCGGGGGCGCAAGATAGGTTTTGTGTTCCAGGAGCATCATCTGCTGCCGGAGTTCAGCGCAGTGGAGAACATCATGATACCTGCTCTTATTGCCGGGTGCTCCGAGTCGGATGCCCGTAAGGCCGCAGGGGAGTTGCTCGATTTGGTAGGGCTCTCTGAACGTGCCTCCCACAAGCCGTCCGAGCTCTCCGGAGGCGAGCAGCAGAGAGTTGCCATTGCCCGGGCCCTGGTAAATAAACCGGCCGTTCTTTTTGCCGACGAGCCAACCGGCAACCTAGATTCGGTTACTAAAGAAGAGATTCACCGCCTGTTTTTCAGCCTCCGTGACGCCTTGTCTCAGACCATTGTAATCGTTACCCACGACCCGTCCCTCGCCGCCCTCTGTGATCGCACCCTTGAAATGAAAGACGGACGTTTTGTGGGCTCCGGAACATAAATTAACGCTTTGGTATTTGTTTTGTAAGAGCTATCGCGTATTTTTGCAAAAATGTATTGATATGAAAATGATAAAATCTATCCTTTCTGCGGCGCTCACCCTGGCGGGCACCGTCCTTCTTGCCCAGAACACCCCTTCGCTCGGCCTGCCTTCCAACGCGTCTTCCTCTTGCCCCGAGATGGCTAGCTCCAAGGTTTCTTACTTTGCCAGGAACTACACCGTGTCAAAGGAGATTTCCGGCGATTATATCCTTACCAACGGCTCCGAGGTGCGCTACGATGCTTCTACCGGCCGCGAATACACCAAGTTCGCCGACGGCACCGTGCAGCTGGTTTCTACAAAGGTCAACGGCAAAGATGTGGAAGTCACTATCTACCGTATTTTTGACAAAGACAAGACCTACACCAAGAATTCTTTCACTCGCCGCGTCAATAACGGCAAGGCCAAATATGAGGTTTATATGGGCCGCTGGAGCAAGATCAGCGCTCACAAGACCATCACCCGCTACATCGACTGCGAGACCGGCATTCCTTTCGCCACCCTGTCAAAGGACGTGCTCGTGCAGATGACAGCAGGTATCGAGCTTGGCGAGCAGCCTGCCAAGTACTTCGAGCTCCCGGAAGAGAAGGGCTACACCCTTATCGAAGACGGGATGTCCAAGCTCTACGACATGATGAACAAGAAGAAATAACGCTCTACCTCAGCGGTTTAGCGTAATGAGTCTGCTCTTTAGGAGCCGGTGCGGGGTGAACTGCCGCGGCCGGCTTCTTTTTTATTCCGGACCATATCAGCACCCCTATGCCAAGCAGGATGAAGGGGATTGAGAGCACCTGGCCGGTGTTGAGTCCGAGGAAGCTGAAATCGGTGCTTTCTTCTTTGACGAACTCTATCAGGAACCTGACCCCGAAGCAGCACAGAAGGAACGTTCCGAAGAAGAAACCTCTGTGCAGTTTGTCCAGTTTCTGGGCGTAGAGCCAGAGCAGGATAAAGCCCAGTATGAGGTAGCTTAGCGACTCGTACATTTGGGCGGGGTGCTTGGGGACGGTCTCGCCGCGAATCTCGAACACTACGCCCCAGGGAAGGGAAGTAGGGTCGCCGTAAATCTCGGAATTGAACAGGTTGCCAAGGCGGATGAGGCAGCCGGCAAACGCTACGGCTATGACCAGATGGTCCAGGATCCACATAAAGTCAAAGTCGTTCTTTTTACCGTAATGGGCTGAGAACCACCACATTCCAAGTATAAGCGCTATGGCTCCTCCGTGGCTCGCCAGCCCGCCCTTCCAAGGCTGGAACACTTCAAGGAAGCCCTTCCAGGTGCCGAAGTAGTATTCGGGCTGATAGAAAATGCAGTGCCCTAGGCGGGCGCCCACGATGGTTGCTATCAGAAGGGTATAGAGAAGCGGGTCAAGCAGTTTTTCGGAGATACCCTCGCGGCGGAAGAACCAGCGGAACAAATACCAGCCGATGATGAAGCCCGACACGAAAAGCAGTGAATACCAGCGAATTCCGAAGCTCCCGAGATGGATGAGCACCGGATCCACATTCCAACGTATTGCGAGTAAATCCATAGCGTAAAAATTTCTTCAAAGATAGAGTTTTTGACATTTATAAACAAGCCTTCGGGTGGTATAATTTTTGTAGCAAAAATGCGCTCGTTAGAGTAGCATGAAAGAATTATTTATATCTCTTGCAGGCCTTATTTTAGCGGCCTCACAAATATGCTCCGCGCAGCAAGTCCTGAGCCTGGACGACGCCCTCAAGATTGCCCTGAGCGAGAATGCATCTGTAAAGGTTGCCGATCTTGAAATAGAGCGCACAGGTTATGCCCGCAAAGGCTCCTACGCTGCACTTTTCCCTCAAGTGGACGGCACGGCCAACTATCAGCGTACCATCAAGAAACAGGTGATGTACATGGATTTCGACATTCCCGGTATGGGTAGTGGCGACTCTTCATCCGAGCAGGGCGGACGCTCACGCGACGGATTCGAAGTCGGCCGCTGGAACACCTGGTCCACGGGCGTCTCGGCCAGTATGCCCCTTGTTAACGCGCAGCTCTGGAAAAGCATCCAGATATCCGGTCAGGACGTAGAACTTGCGGTCGAAAAGGCCCGCAGTTCCCGTCTGGAAACTGTTACCCAGGTCAAGAAAGCGTTCTTTACTGTGCTTCTAGCCAAGGAGGCGGCCGCAGTTTATAAATCGGTTTACGACAATGCCGTCGAGAATCTCAAGCTTACCGAGCAGAAGTATAACGCGCAAAGGGCCTCTGAACTCGATCTTACCAGGGCCAAGACTGCCGTAGCCAATGCGGTGCCAAATGTGTACGACTCCGAGAATTCCGTCGATCTTGGCCTGTGGCAGCTCAAGGCCGTTATGGGTGTGGCTCTCGATTCGGATATCGATGTGGCCGGCTCGCTTGCCGATTACGCCGACGCCATGCTCACCGATCCCCGCCCCGACGAAGACCTTAGCGGCAACTCCACTCTGCGCCAGCTGGATATTCAGGCAAGGCAGCTTGCTTCCAGCATAAAGTTGCAGCAATATGCATCACTGCCTTCTCTGGCCCTGGCTTTCTCGTACAGCCTTAACGCCATGACCAACGACTTCAAGTTCAGCGAGTACAAATGGTCGCCATACTCATATATAGGCCTGAGCCTCAGTATTCCCATTTTCGCCGGCGGCAAGCGTTATCACGCTGTCAAAGCGGCAAAAGTGCAGGCGGCAGAGCTTGACATCCAGAGGGCCAACACCGAGCGGCAGCTGCAAATAGCCGTCCGCCAGTATCTGGGTACCATGGAGACTGCCATCAAGAGCCACGCTTCGGCCAGCAGTGCCGTTGAAACTGCCACCAAGGCCTACGGGATTGCCCGCAAGTCGTACGACGTGGGACGCAGTACTCTCACCGATCTTAACGACGCCCAGCTCGCTCTTACCCAGTCGCAGCTAGGCGTTTGCCAGGCCATATATAATTATCTTTCCGCCAAATCCGACCTCGAGGGCACCCTCGGCGCCGACTTCCTCGATAAAACAGCAAACAATGAATAAATCATTCCTTCTTGTAGCAACTGTGCTGATGGCTGCCGGTTGCGGATCACAGAACAATCAGGCTCCCGCCACGCAGCAGGCCCCACAGGAGCCGCAGGTCGCGCTTGTGAGCGTAGTGGCCGCCGCCCGCGAAAACGTACCCCAGACTTCGCTTTATTCTTCGACCGTTCAGGCCAAGGTGGTTAACAACATAGCTCCGCAGGGCGCGGGGCGTATACAGAAGCTCAATGTTGAGGTGGGCGACTTCGTGGCCAAGGGCCAGGTGCTTGCCGAGATGGACAAGGTGCAGTTGGAGCAGGCCCAGCTCAAGCTCCGCAACGACGAGACCGAGCTCGAGCGGGTACGCACCCTGCTTAGTCAGGGCGGTATTTCACAAGCAGATTTCGACCAGCTGGAGCTGGCTTTCAACGTGAGCAAGAGCAGCTGCCGCAATATCGAAGAGAACACCATCCTGCGCAGCCCCGTGAGCGGTGTCATCACCGCCCGTAACTACGACAGGGGCGATATGTTCACCATGGGCCAGCCCATCTACACCGTCCAGCAGATTACGCCTGTCAAAATACTTGTGGGCATCTCCGAGACAGACTATACCCGCGTCAAAAAGGGCGATACCGTGAGCATCACCGCCGACGCCCTTCCGGGCAAGGAGTTCAGCGGCACCGTTAACCGTCTGTACCCCACGATGGACCCTGCTACCCATACCTTTAACGTTGAGGTCACGGTGCCCAACACCCGCAGGGAACTTCGTCCGGGCATGTATGCCAGGGTTACCGTCAACTTCGGGAGCACTTTCAACATCGTCCTTCCCGATACTGCGGTGCTCAAGATGCAGGGAGCCGGCACCCGTTCCGTGTTTGTGGTAGATCCCGAGGGCAAAGCCGAGATGAGGGTCGTCACCCTGGGCCGCCACTTCGACGGCAAGTATGAGATACTCTCCGGACTCGAAGAGGGAGAGCAGGTGGTAGTCAAAGGTAATTCCGCGCTTAAGGCGGGGCAGGCCGTTCAAATAGGATAAGCAATGAGCATCTACCGCAAAGCTGTCAACAATCCGGTGACGACGGCCCTCGTCTTCATCGCCTTTATGATATTCGGTATCTTCTCCCTGAGCCGTACCAGTATAGCCCAGTTCCCGGAGTTCGATTCCAATACCATCATGGTGATGTCTTCATACCCGGGAGCCAACGCCGCCGATATAGAGACCAACCTCACCAAGGTGCTCGAGAACGCCTTGAACGGCGTGGAGAACCTCAAGGAGCTCAATTCCCGCTCCAAGGAGAATGTATCGCTGCTTACGCTTACTTTCGAGTACGGCACCGACATAGAAGAGGCCACCAACAACGTCCGCGACAAGCTGGACATGGTTAATTCGGTATTGCCGGACGGCGCTTCGATGCCCGTCATATTCAAGTTCAGCGCCGACGATATGCCCATCATGCTCCTCACGGCTACGGCCAACGAGAGCCTGCAGGGCCTCGACAAGATTCTGGATGACCGTCTGGCTACGCCTCTGGCCCGTGTGCCCGGAGTGGGTACTATCAGCGTGGCCGGCGCGCCCACACGCGAGATCCAGGTTTACTGCGACCCTACCCGTCTTCAGGCTTATAACCTGAGCGTGAGCACTATAGCCAACATCATCGCCGCCGAGAACCGCAACCTCCCTTCGGGAAACATCGACATTGGTTCCAATACTTACACTCTCCGAGTGCAGAAAGAATTCACCGACCCGTCGGAACTGCTTGACATAGTGCTCGGCTCCGTGGGCGGCAGGACAGTGTACCTGCGCGACGTGGCCACCATACGCGACGGCGGCGAGGAGCGTGAGCAGGAGTCCTACACCAACGGCGAACGCTCGGCCAGAATCATTATCCAGAAGCAGTCAGGCGCCAACACCGTCAACGTAATCAAGGGCATCAAGAAGCAACTCGCCAAGATCGAGCCCACGCTTCCTGCCGATATTGAGGTGAGCATCCTGGTTGACGGATCGACGGAGATTATCAATACCATCAAGACTCTCCGTGACACCATCATCATCACCTTCCTGGTGGTTATGCTGGTGGTGTTCCTGTTCCTCGGAAATATCAAGTCGACATTTATCATCGTGCTGTCCATTCCTATGGCGCTCCTGGCCTCGCTGGTATATCTGTTCGCCACGGGCAACACGCTGAATATCATTTCAATGTCTGCTCTGGCCATAGCCATAGGCATGGTGGTGGACGACGCTATAGTGGTGCTGGAGAACGTGTCGACCCACCTTGCCAGGGGCGAACGGCCCAAGGAGGCGGCGGTGCACGGCACATCGGAAGTGGGTATTTCAGTTATCGCATCTACCCTTACCATGCTGTGCGTGTTCCTGCCGCTTACTATGATCAACGGCATGGCGGGAATGATGTTCAGGCAGCTGGGATGGATTGTGAGCATCATTATGATAGTGTCCACTACGGCCGCTCTTACCCTTGTGCCCATGCTCTGCTCCCGCTGGCTCAAACCCAACGAGAAGCACGGCCGTGCGTATAATGCCGTATTCGGTCCAGTGAACCGCTTTATCAATTGGATCTCAAGAGGATACGGACACGTCATCCATTGGGCTACAGGGCGCAGGGCGATTGTGATTTCGGCTTTTGCCATCATATTCGTCGTCACCGTGCTGCTGCTCGCTCCGGGCATCAAGACCGAGTTCTTCCCCCGCGGCGACTCCGACCGTATCTCCTGCAATATCGAGTTGCCTATGGGTACGGCGCAGGATGTGACCCGGCAGTTCGCTTTCGAGGTTTACGACGAGATTTGCGAGGAGGTGCCCGAGGCACAGCGGATTAACGTCACCTTCGGCCAGGCCGATACCGACAATACATTCGCCAATATGCAGAATAACGGTACGCACGTGATTTCGATGAACGTGCGCATCGGAACCAGCAGTACCCGCAAGCGCACCAGCGCCGAGATTGCCGATGTAATTCGCGGCATCCTCAAACGCCACCCCGACATACATCGGGCCATGGTGACCGAAGGCGGCGGCGGAATGGGCGGTGCGTCATCCATCAAGGTCGAAGTGTACGGCTATAGTTTCGAAACCACCGACCGCATAGCCAAGGAGTTGCAGACCAAGATGTTGCAGGACCCTGCATTTGCACAGGTGACACTCAGCCGCGACGAGTACACTCCCGAGTTCCAGATGGACTTCGACCGTACCAAACTGGCCGTCAACGGACTTAACTCCACCACGGCCGGATCGGCGTTCAGCGCTGCCATGAGCGGAACGGTGGCCTCGTTCTACCGCGAAGACGGCGAGGAGTACAGCATCCGCGTGCGCTACGCTCCGGAATTCCGCACCAGCATCGAGGATATGGAGAACATTACGGTTACGGGCGCCCAGGGCAATACCGTACGCATGAAGGAACTGGGCACCATAGTAGAAACGCTCGTCCCGCCTACCATCGAGCGCAAAGACCGCGAGAGGCTCATTACCGTAACGGGTATTGTAGGGCGCGGAAAGGCGCTTTCCGAGGCTGTCGCAGCGGCGCAAAGAGCCATCGATTCTACCGATATCCCTTCGGAACTGAATATCCAGATTGCGGGCGATTACGAGGACCAGCAAGACATGTTCGCCGACCTGTTCCTCCTTATCGTGCTCATTATCATTTTGGTATATATGGTCATGGCGTCGCAGTTCGAGTCGTTCATGAGTCCGTTCGTGATTATGTTCAGCGTTCCGTTTGCCGTGGTGGGCGTGCTCATCGGCTTTGCCATATCGGGAGTCAACCTCGGTATGATGTCGCTGGTGGGTATCATTATCTTGCTCGGTATCGTGGTCAAGAACGGTATCGTGTTGATTGACTACACTATACTGCTCCGTGAGCGCGGTATGAACGTTCGCGATGCGTCCACCACCGCCGCCCGCAGCCGTCTGAGGCCTATCCTTATGACCACTCTCACCACCGTGCTGGGTATGCTCCCTATGGCTATAGGTACCGGCGAGGGCTCTGAGCTGTGGCGTTCACTGGGCGTCACGGTGTGCTGGGGTCTGTCTATCTCCACACTGGTGACCCTGGTGCTTATCCCTACGCTCTATTGCGCCATTTGCATGGGACAGGAAAAACGTAAGAAGAAGAAACTCGCAAAGCAGCAATGAAAGCCATATTCATAAGTTACAACCAGGCCTACAGCGACGAGATCGTGGCCATACTTGAGAATCACCGCCAGAGGGGATATACCCGCTGGACCGATGTGCAGGGCAAGGGCGGTTTCAACGGCATCCCCCATATGGGGAGCCACGCCTGGCCCGAGCAGAACCACGCCATCCTGACCTTTGTCAAGGACGAGAAGGTCCAGCCTATCCTCGGCTCCCTTAAAGCCAAGGACGAGGCAACCCCCGACCTTGGTCTCCGCGCCTTCGTTTGGAACGTGGAGGAGAGCTGTTAGGATTCGCTAAATAACTTGTTCAACCAAGTATTCAGCTTCATACCGTCAACAGATTCACCAATTTTTTTGCGTATGCTCCCGTTAATATGGAGTATGCTGCCGGTATGTAGATAGTCCTTCATCTCTTTACTGGAGAAGCCGCAGACATATAGGGCACATAGCCCTACCTCCTCAGCGCTCAAACCATAGTTAACTAATCGTGAAGTAAAAACCGGATACGATAAGGCGTAGATCATTCCAATTGACTTGAGCATTTCTTTCCGCCCTACGTCGATGCTATCTATATCTTTTCGTGCTCTAAAGGTCGAGGGTGTTATTCTGTCGGAATATAAATACGGCCTCAAAGCATCCAGCCGCCCGTTTAGCGTATCGCGGAAGGCCATGGAGCTATTCCCATTAACTATTTCACTGATAAAACTATATTCTGCGCGAGCTTCCGATACAGCTTGTTTGTAATGCTTTTCCTTTCTTTTGTATACAACAACTACAATAGTGATACTCACCAACAGCAACGCAATAAGAGCCCACATACCAATTCTTAACCGGAGACTTTTCTCAGCCTGGATAGCATTATTATGTCGTTCCTCAAGAAAGCGTACATCGTTATTGAAGATGTCAATATTGACTTTTTCAAAGTAGGTCTCGTATGTCTTCTCCGCCTCGTAAGCGCGCTCATAATCGCCTTCAGACGCAAGGATGTCGGCAAGCTGGTCATAGTACACTATTTTGTCAAAATCGGAACTTGATGCTGGAAGCTCATACAGTCCAAGAGCTTGTTTTGCATTCTCTTGTAGCCCAACCGCTGACATTACCTTGGACACCAGCATGTAGTTAGGAGAAATGTTGCTTGAATCACATGCATTACAGTATTCCGTGCAGCGTTCCAGAAGCGATTCTTTAACCTCCATAGAGTCGGCAAGGGCAATGCGTAGCCGTGAGTCGTAATACTCGAGTGGCTTTTGAACCCCGCGCACAGACATCCATTCATTTAAATTGTCCAATTCATCTGCTGCTGCCTGATAGTTTCCTTTGGTGGTGCAGAGCGATGCGACATCCAGTGAATTGCGTATATAGAATAAGGGGTTATCGACCTTGGCAGCATACTCTTTAGATTTAAGAGTCTCCTCAAGGGCTCGGTCCAGAGCAAATTGTTTAAAATACACTCTTGCCTTATGAGAATACATTCTTGCCTTATATTCATCTGGAACCGAATCGTTCAGAAATGATTCTGCGCGTAAGTATGATTCCATCGCATCATCGAACGTGCCGGCATTCTCATACACCCGCCCCAGATAATAAAAGCACAAGAACCTGTGGTACTTATCTCCCCTGAGAGAATAATAATCAACAGCCCGCGCAATCAAAGAATCTGATTCCACATCCACATAATTTTTGTCCAGAGCAATAGAATACAAAAGGGAAAATAGAGCTTTACCCTCATTACTGGTCAGAGTTGAAGTGTCAATTTGGCTTAAACTCTTTAACGCACTGTCAGGCCTTTCCTGAATAAAACTCTCAATTCTATTAAGGTTCTTAACATCCTCTCCCGAATTACACCCCGCCAACAAGAGAGGTATAATAGCAAACACAAATCGCAGATTCATATGATAATTAAAAGGGCCGCTAAAAAGTTTTCTATAAAGTTTGAGTATCATTAATCAAAAAACAAGCGGCCCGAGGACAAAAAACAGGCACAGGAAACCTACGCGAACGGGGTTGTAGCGCCCAATGACGATAGGAATCCCGTGCCTGTAAGGCACGAGCCTATCGCCAATCTCGTCATAAACACTTCTGAGGCTACAAGTTCGTTCGCGAATTGACGAGAGTATTTGGTGCACTGAAATACAGTACTCTTTGTTCTGTTGCAAAAGTAGCAATTATTCAATAAAAAACCAACATTGTTGTGGCTCATGAGTACATTTTGATCCTATTTTATAAACCATCAATACCCTTGTAAGGTTTGTGAAACTTATATTATTGATAATCAGCGTTTTATGGCGATAGAAATATTTTGTTTTTCATTGCCTTCTGACATCTTCTCAATAACTTTATATCGAGTATCATTCATTAATCAAAAAATGAAAACCTTTTATTTATTAACCGTACTTGCCCTTTCAATATGCTTTGGCAGTACAAATGGTTATGCCCAAAACGGACACAACCAAACTCCCGCTCCTATCATTATTACTACAAACGATCCTTTGGGTCAGACACCTCGTAATCCAGAGATTGTTCCAATTTCTGGTTTTGTAAGCCAGAACTCAATCAATTTGTTTTTTAGCATCGATTTGGGTTCTGTTTCTGTAACTATAGAAGAACTTTCAGAAGGTTTACTTCTTTCCACGGTCGTTGATACCTCGGAGGGATATGCTGCTATTCCATTTAGCGGTGAACCTGGCAGTTACAGAATCATCTTCTATTTATCGGACGGGACTGAATACATAGGGTCTTTTTGTATCTGACGCTATGAAAACTCCTCTCCAATCCCTTATTATCAGCGTGCTGCTGACCCTCGTTATTGGGTCAGCGGCAACGCTGCCGCTTCGCGCGCAGAGCACGGAGCCGTTCAATGACTATTCGGTGTTCAAGCCCTCGGCCGAGGCGTGGCAGATGACGCGCCAGGGCGGGCTGACGCCATCGCTCTACACGGGGACCATGAACTGGTCCCTTCCTCTTTATGTGTACGAAGACCCCGATTTCCGCATCCCGTTGAGCCTGGACTACAGCTTCGGCGGATACCGCCCCTCGCAGCGGTCCGGCGTGGCCGGCTATGGCTGGGCCCTCAACTGCGGAGGTGCCATAACGCGCGAGGTGAGGGGCCTTCCTGATGAAGGCATCAACGTGCAGGACGGCCTTTACTACCGTCCCGTCAAGGGATGGCCCGAGACGGGAGCTGCCGGCCTCTCGCCTTCTGCCACCAATCTCTGCAGCGTCCACTGTCCTTTTATGGTACCGACCAATAATGACGGTTACATCTCTGCATTTCAGGGCTACGATCCGTTCTCTGACAATCCTGTCATCGACAACAATGGTGGCTCACTCTACGACACCGCACCGGACATCTTTCATTTTACCATCCCGGGGCATTCGGGCGACTTCCTCTTCCTCCAGGACGGCACCGTCCGCGTGAGCGGCTCCGACCTGCCGTGGGGCGAGGTGTCCGTTGTGATGAATCATCCCTCCCTATTGCCTGAGGAAACCACCTTCACTATAACTACCGGTGACGGCTACTCCTATTCCTTTGAACCGGACGGAGTCAACCTCACTACGAATACTGCCTCCATGCAGCGCCCAATCCCCGCCAAATCGGTAACGGGCTGGAGGCTCTCCTGCATAGAGGCGCCCAACGGCCGCAAGGTGGAGCTCGTCTATACTTCCCTTTACTCAAAGAGCGCCGCCGTATGGTACACCCCGAAGCATAGCGGAAACGCAGCTATAAACGGCCAAAGCAGTATGCCTTTCGACGAGCCACTGGTCCGTGGCTGCAATCCTGTTGAAGAGGAGTACAAGGCTCTCGATAACATAGTCGTCAAGAGTCCCTCCGGCACCGTGGAGGCAAGCATCTCCTTTTCTTATGCTACGGCAGGATCCAACGAAAACGCCCCTTCCTGCTTCTGCGAGACCGAGATGCAGACAAACAGCCGCGGGTCAGGTCCACAGCATCTGCTTCAGTCAATCACCGTTTACGACAAGGACGACGACACCGTGGAGTCCTTCACCCTCACTTACCAGCAGGCCGGCTCCGGCGTGCCCAAGAGCTTCCTGAGTTCGGTCGCCGGACGCCGCATGGGACTCTATTCCTTCTCCTACAACCTCACGCAGGCCCTGCCCCTTAACGACACCCCGGGCGTGGACCACTGGGGCTTCTGGAACGGAGGGAACTGCAGCACCCTTCCCTCTCACGTAAACGATCCCGTCCCCGACACCGCCCCTGGCAGCCTCTATTCACAGATGAACGACTCCTCCAAGAACCCCGACCCGCAGAAGGGTGCCGCAGGCGCGCTTACCCGCATCACCTATCCCACGGGAGGCACTACCGACATATCCTATGAGGCCAATACCGTGCGAAGGCGCCTGGACCTCACCTCGTCCGGCACCGGGGTGGAGCTTACTTCCGCCGCCACCGGCAACGGCACCATGACCGTGGGTGGAGTACGCGTTCACAGCGTGTCCGACTCTGACGACAGCTCCATCGTCCGCACTACGGAGTTCAGCTACACCGACGCCTCCGGCCTCGCCTCCGGCATACTGATGCAGATGCCGCGCTACGTCCAGAGTGCTGCATATACCCAGTATGCTCAAACAAACCTTTATTTAATCCACTGCTCGGTCCAGACAAACAATATAACGGCCTACGACCACTCCGGTGTATCCTGCCTCTCACAGGACTACCATGTGGCCTACACATCCGTAGGCGTGGAGCACCCTGACGGCTCACTCACGCGGCACGACTTCAGCAGCGTGGCCGACTCCGGCCTTATGGACTGGAGGGCAGGAGGCACCTGGGTCCAGAAGAGGGTCGTCAGCAGCGCCGACCACCTTGATGACAGCGGGCACGGAGCACACGACCTTACACCCGTGAGCGAGGATATGCGCAACATGCGCGGCAAGCCCCTCTCGGAACTCACACTCGACTCCTACGGCAATCCCGTCCGCAAGGTGGAATACACCTACGGCACCGACCGCGTTACGGTGTCCGGCACGGCATACAACCAGCCGGTGCGCTACCTCACGGGCAACTTCTCATACACCTCCCCTGTACTACAGAGCGAGACGGTCACCGACTGGGCCGACGACGGGACGTCCGTCACTACGGTACGATCCCTCGCCTACAACGCCAAGGGCCAGCTGTCCAGGGAGCGTACCAGCTCTCCCCAGAGCCAGGGCGAAGAGCGCACCACCTATCTCACCTATTACCACGAGAGCGGCGAGAGCGCCTCTTCCACGGCCCTTCCCGGAGCCCTGCGCCGCGCCGTGCGCTCCCACAAGGCGGGCGGCACCGAATACGTCACCGCGGCAGAGGTGCGCCAGTACGCCTCCCCTTCAGTGCACACCCAGCCCTCCGCCATAGTGGCCTACGGCTTCGCCACGCCCAAGGCCGTTAGCAGTGAGGCACAGGCGAGGGCCGCATGGTCATACGGCACATCTTCTCAGACCTCCTTCACGCGCAACTCCCTCTACCGCATCACTCGTGTTAACTTCCCGGGCAGCGCCTGGGCCGAGTACACCTGGAGCGGGAACTACATCGTGAGCGTAAAGGAAAACGGCAGCGGCAACGCCGCCACCTACGAGTGGAAGCCCCTCGTGGGGCCAACTCTCATACGCGAACCCAGCGGCAGGCAGAACACCTACGAATACGACGGCGCCACCCGACTGCACATCATCCGTGACGGCAAGGGCAAGCGGGTGATGGCCTACAACTACGCCCTGCGCAACGAGGCACCCTCTTCACCCTCACGCTCGGGGAACCGCACGCCCGAAGCGGCCGAGAGCCTGTGGCTCCAGGGTCTGAGCAGCGGGGAGAACTATATCCAGGTCACCACGTTCCTTGACGAAGTGGCCTTCCTGAAGAGGGACGTCACCTACTACGACGCCCTGGGCTATCCCGTCCAGGAGGTGGCCGTGGCTGCGAGCCCCGCTTCGGGAGGCAGCATAGTGAGGCCCCTGGTGTACGACGCCCTTCACAGGGACGACGCCACCTCGTACCTGCCCTACGCCCGCTCCGACTGGAGCGCGGCCATCGAGCCGACAGGTACCGTCCTCTCCTCACAGACAGCCTTCTACTACAGCCAATACGGGGACTCGCATCCCTGGTCGGTGAAGGAATACGGTGACTCCCAGTACGGCAGGGTGAGAGAGATGCGACGCGAGGGCGACGCCTGGGCGTCAGGGAACCACAGCTCCACCGCCGCCCACTCGGGGTACTCCACGTCTGAGAAGGTGCTCAAGTTCCAGTATATCCCGGCCAGCGGCTCCACCCCGGCCCAGGTGAAAGTGCGATACAACGTCAATTATGCCTCCGGAGCACTGCGCAGGGTACGCACCACCAGCGAGGACGGGGCGGTAAGCGACACGTTCACCGACGCCTCCGGGCTGATCGTCTGCACACGTGCCTGGGATGGCTACGGGGCGACGGGCGACAGTGCCGACACCTACTATGTCCGCGACCTTCGCGACAGCACGGTGCTCGTCATCCAGCCGGAGGGGGCTCATGCCATAGGCATGCTCTTAGACGAGGGAGTGACCCAGCTCACCCTCACCCTCGCCTGCAACCCTTCCTACTCCTACAACGACATCTACTCCGACTTCTGCTTCGGCTACACATACGACGCACGGGGTAACGCGCTCACCGCGCATGTCCCGGGAGGCGGGAGCGTGGAGCGTGTGTTCGACGCCCGCAGGCGCACCGTCCTCGAGACGAACACCATGATGAGCGAGGTGGATGCTGACAGCACCGCCCTCTCCGCCCCGAGGTACATCTACACCGAGTACGACGACTACGACCGCGTGACGCGGCGGACGGTGGTGAGGACGTCCGCGAGTCTCTCCTCCATGAGGCAGAGCTGCTCGTCGTCAGCCGGAGTGCCGTATTCCGTGCGCAGCGGCTTCACCACGGTGTGCACGCTATATACGGCCGAGTACTTCCCGTTCGGGTCCGTGTCCGGCGCGCTGTCGGGCTTCTCCGCCGAGAGCGGCGTGGTGTCCTCCTCCGACGTGGAGACCTCCGCGGTGAAGGGCATGCTCAGGAGCGAGACCATCTATCCCGCACCCGGCGCCGACGGCACCGCCCCAGCGGCGGGAGGGGTGAGCCACACGCGCAGCTACTACTACGACTACCGCGGACGCACGGTGCAGGTGAAAGAGACAGGCTCCGACGGATGGGTGTCGCGCTACAGCACCAAGTTCGACTTCACGGGGAACGTCCTTGCGAGCAGGGAGAGGCACGAGGGGCCCGACGGAGACGACGACCAGTGGCTCACCTGCAACTACACCTATGACAGCCGCGGGCGCATGACATCCTGCGACACCAGTTTCGACGGCTATCAGGTCGCCCCGGTGACTTACTCATACGACGCCCTCGGAAACATGACCGGCAAGACGCTGGGAGCCTCCGGCGGCCCCTCAGGGAGCCAGACGTTCACCTACGACCTGCACGGCTGGGGCACGGGGAGCAGTGCCACCTACCAGGGAAGCCCGCTGTTCAGCGAGACGCTCCGCTACGCCTCGCCTTCACGGTCAGCCGTGGACTCTCGTTACGACGGCAGCATATCCGAGGTAAGCTTCGGGTCATACAACGGCACAAATACACTCTCCCTGGAGACCTACGGCTATGCCTACGACGGGATGGGACGCCTGACGGACGCCCTGCACTTCAGCGGCTCGTCCACCTCGTCGGACGGCCTGCGCACGGAGCGGGACATCACCTACGACCGCAACGGCAACGTCACGGGGGTGGACCGCTTCAAGAACGCCTCCTACGAGAGGGAGACCCTGGAGTTTACCTTGAGTGGCAACAGGGTGACCGACTGGACGGACAACTACGCCACCGACCAGGGTTCCTACGGCTACGACGCGGCGGGCAACCTGGCCTCAGACAGCCACAAGGGCTTGCTTTTCTCATACAATCTTGCTAACTTGCCTTCTAAAGTGGAAGGCGTTGGATACAACGCCGGATTGACATACAGTTACGGATACCTGTCGGACGGCACCAAGACCAGTGCCGACTGCGGCAGCGGGAGCACGGCGCTGGGCCTGCGTTACAGGGGCTCGTTCGTGTACGAGACTGTCGGCAGCGTGGAGAGGCTGCAGAGCATCTCGTGGCCGGAGGGAAGGATAGTGCTGGAGTACGACGGGAACGACACCGAGCCCTGCCTTGTGAGTTACGACTGGCTGGTGACCGACCATCTGGGGAGCGTGCGGGCCATTGCGGGCATGAGGACCGGCTCCACGGGCGTGAAGGAGGTTAACGGCTATCTGCCCTTCGGCACGAGGCTGCCGGGCACCCTGCAGAGCAGCGGCAACCGCCACCGCTTCGGAGGCAAGGAGGAGCAGAGGATTGGCTCCACCGACCTCAAGCTGCTGGACTTCGGCGCCCGCTACTACGACGCCTTTGCCTGCCGCTGGACATCGATCGACCCTCTGGCCTGGAAGTACCCCGCCATTACGCCGTACTCATATTGTGCAGGGAATCCCGTGAATTTGGTGGATCCGGAGGGGGAAGATTGGTACGAGAACAACGAAACACACAGTTTTACATGGTTTGATGATAAGAATGATATTGATGGTTATACATATTATGGTCCTCAAGGTTCTCTTTTGGGCGAATTTGAAAGCATGATTAATGACTTTCTTATTGAAACTCATATACAAGATGAAGGTATTTTTAAAGAAGGTTTTACTCTTTCTATTAGAGATTCAGAAGAGGGCATTTTTTCAAAAGGTTGTCAATCAGGACTTTTGAAAGAGTTTGTCACTAACACAGGGCCTGAGTTTTCTATCTTCCTTCAAGATCACCCGATGACTGAAGCAATTATGAATGAATCTATTATTTCAACCTCAGAGAAAGAACTTCGTTCAGGTGCTGATTTTGCTAAGGGATATCGTATTTGGACACTTGGTGATGTTCCCATACATTTTTCTTTAACTAAACAATTTGTAGGCTCCTTTTCTTACCGAGGCAAATCAAAAGGTCCTTTCATTTATCATTTGGTCGAAGATAGTAAAAGCAGACATTCTCTGTTTTTACATGTTCCATCAAATAAAAGCAGAGATCAGTCTAGATTATTTGGCAACACATATCAGTTTTATCTCTCTATTCGCAATAAGTAACATGTTCTTCTTTAATATTTTAAGAATTCTCGCAAAATTATTTGTGTCAATTATTCTTCTGGTAATCTTACTTTCACACATAGGAAATGCTGTGACAAATCAACATATAGGAATAACAGGATTCTATTTTACTCAAAACGATGTGACATTTATTAGCGAAATATATGGGAATAGCGGTGATGAGCACTTTTCTCGACCACGGATTATCATTGAAAAGGCCGGAGAAGTATTATACAATCATCAATATATATGTACCTGCGGTCATTGCTTGGGAGTATCCAATGCCTCTGTGTATCATATTATCAAATTAAATCGCCCCGGGCATTATCAAACTATCTATTCATATGAAAGTATTGAAGAGTATAAAGCCGGGCTTGACTCTCTCGCAATAGATTTGTCATCTTTAAAATATCTTAAATATAAGAAGTTCAACAACTCAGTTCATTTAGAATTATCACCTCTTATTAACTGAAATAACTCAGTCACTTTATATTACATGGGTTTCAATCATTGAGGTGCAAAATGTTCTTCCTTAAGTAGATTTGTATTAATCATTTATCTTTGTAGAGAGCCCGATTCAACACCGGGCTCTTTTTTCTCTCTCGGCACAAATACGCTCTAATCAATGTATAACTGCGGTTTGGTGGTTCTTTTGTGGATAAGCAAACCGCAAAAAAGGGGCAAAATGCCGTTTGCCCGCACATTCAATGACCACCAAACAGCAGCACTTGGTTTATCAATGCACCCTCTTTGCAATACCGTACCTAAAACAGCCTGTTTCAGGTACGGCTCACGTTATTTCACACTTGCCGTGCGTGAAAAGAGCGTATTTAGGTACGGCGGTCGGAGCGGGCTTCCACCTACGGCAGAAAAGCGCGAAATAACACGGAGATTTGTGGCAAAAGCCGCTCAAGGTTGGACCTTTGGCGCCGAAAGCGCCCGGAAACGTCGCCAGGGGTGCCGGCGGATGGACCCTTGGCGCCGGAATCCGCCGGGAGCCGCTTGGGCCGTGGCTCGCTTTGCCAGGCAAGACACAGGGGTATGACCACCAAACCGCACTGTGGTATGGTGGATACAAGGCACGAATAATATTCTATTATCCAAATATTTTTATATATTTGTGGAATATGGATAAAGTAATTACATCAACCAATTTTCAGGAGTACCTGGAGGTTCCGGGACTGCTGGTGATAGATTTCTGGGCCACTTGGTGCGGCCCATGCCGTATGCTCAGCCCTACAGTGGACGACCTCGCCGCGGAGTTTGAAGGCCGCGCCACCATTGCCAAGTGCAACGTGGATGATTGCGAGGACATTGCCGCACAGTTCGGCGTCCGCAACATCCCCACCCTTGTGTTTGTCAAGAACGGGGCGGTGGTTGACCGTACCGTGGGAGTGATGCCCAAGCAGGAACTCGAGGCCAAGATCAACCTCTATCTGTAATGCGGGTCCTGTTCTTCTGCTCTGCAGTAAAGGACATAGCCCCCGAATACAATTCTGCCGCCCGCAGCCTGGTCAAGGCCGCGTGCGACAAGGGCTATGAGATAGTGTCGGGCGGCACTGTCAAGGGCACTATGGCCGTGGTCTGTGAGACCGCTGCCGAGTGTGGAGCTCGTGTGCGGGGTGTACTTCCCGCCTTTATGCGCGGACTCGAGCATCCTGCCCTTACCGACCTTGAGTGGACGGACACCATGGCCGAACGCAAAGAAAAGATGCGCGAGGGAGTGGACCTTGTAATAGCCCTTCCCGGCGGTATAGGCACTATGGACGAGCTTTTCGAGACTTTTACTCTGGCAAAGCTCGGACAGTTCCACGGCAAACTTGCAGTGCTTAACATCGGCGGTTTCTACGACCCGCTTGCGGCGCTTCTGGACCATTTTGTGGCTGCAAACATGCTAACTCCGGAAGACCGCAAGATTCTTCATATCTGTTCCACAACCAATGAAATAGAAGCTCTGCTGTGAACCGGGATGATGTCATACGCCTGCTGGGGAAAAGTTGGGACGAGTTCGGACGGCTTGTCGCCGGCTCCCTGCACTCCGACATCGAACTCCTGGAACAGGTCAACGTCTCGCTGATTGCTAATTCGGGCAAGCAGCTGCGTCCCATGCTCCTGTTGCTCATTGCCGGCGCCCTTGGCGAGGCAAACAACGACACCATCCGTTATGCCGCTGCAGTGGAGATGCTCCACAATGCCACCCTGATGCACGACGATGTTGCCGACCGTAGTTCGACCCGCCGCGGACAGCCTACGCTTTGCGCCCTCATGGGGCCTTCGGCTGCCGTGCTGGTCGGCGATTTCTGGCTCTCGAAGGCAATGGCTCACGTGGTGGATTCCAAGCACAGAGACGGAGCGATCAAGCTGTTCTCCAATACATTGAGCCAGCTGGCGGAAGGCGAGATGCTCCAGCTTCAGAAGGCCGAGTGGGCAGATACTACCGAGGAGGACTATCTGCGCATTATATACTGCAAGACGGCATCGCTCTTCGAGACTGCCTGCCGCGTGGGTGCTCTCTCCGTCGATGCCGACCAGAGGCTCTGTGAGGCTGCCGGCCATTATGGCAGGGCCCTGGGCATGGCCTTCCAGATTAGGGACGATATTTTCGACTACACCGAAGGATCCGAAATAGGCAAGCCGGTGGGCCTTGACCTGAAGGAACATAAAATTACCCTTCCATTGCTGGGCGCTCTCCGCGGCTATTCCGACCAGGGCGCCATCCGAGCAATGGTACGTGACATTACATCCCATCCTGAATACTGCACTCAGCTGAGGGACTTTGTAATAAGCAACGGAGGGATAGAGTACGCCACCTCCAGGCTGGAATTCTTTGTCTCCAAAGCCATCGAGGCGCTTGAAGTTTTTGCCCCCACTGCTCACAGGGATATGCTCAACGCTATCGCCAAATATAACGCCATACGCACCAAATGAACATTGAGGAGATACTGAAAGGAATGGTAGATGCAGGGCGCGTGCCCCATGCCATTATGTTTTCCGAACCCGACGGAGGTCCGGCTTTCGGCCTTGCCGTCGGTTTCCTTAAGTATCTGTACGGGGAGGCGGGAGGCCGGGTGGCCAAACTCATTCACCCCGATGTGCATTTTATTTTTCCCACAACCTCGCCCCAGACCTCGAGTTCTCTCGCTCCTCAGTTCAGGGAGCTTGCTCTTGCCAATCCTTCGTTTACCGAGGCCGAATTAAACTCCGCCCTGGGCATAGAGGGCAAGAGTTCGCTCATAGCCGTGGCTGAGGCCAAGGAAGTGCTTTCCAGCCTCTCGCTGAGCGCCCTGGAAGGCGGATGGCGGAGCGTAGTTATATACTTGCCCGAAAAAATGAACCAGGAAACGGCAAACCGTCTCCTTAAATCGATAGAGGAACCCAGCGAGAAGACTCTTTTCATCCTTATCACCCATGCTCCGGAGAAGGTGCTCCGCACCATCTGGTCGCGCTGCCAGCATTTCCAGCTCGGAGATGCTCTGAGGGCGCCAGATTTTGACTCTCCCGAATTGCTTGATACTCTGATGGATGCTTTGAGCTCGAGGGACCTTTTCGCCGCCCTTGAGGCAGGCGAAAAGATTTCGGCTCTTCCCTCGAGGGAAAATGCAAAAGCTTTTTGTAAATTTGCAGCCGACGCGATGCGCAACCTGTTCATTGCCCAGCAAGGGCTGGACCTGCCGGCCACCTCTTCCGGTAAGGCGTCAGAGTGGGCTCCGCGCTTTAAAAAAACCTTCCCCAGGGCCGCTGCCGCCTGTTTTGACAGGGCCGCCCGCCTTGTGGACAGGAACGTAAATACCAAAATCGTGTTCACCGACTTGGTGAACCGCCTTTCAAGTTTGTGCTGATGGACAACGAGACCATACAATACGATTGTTTCCGTGGCTGCACCGTTACCGGCGGGGCAGACGGCGAAGATATATCCTGCGGCTACAGGGCCGGCTGCTGCAAGCTGTCGGACCGCAACTGGCTAAAGGGAATGGACGACGGCACCTGTCCGGACATATTCGAGGTGCGATTCAAAAATACCCGCAAGGGCTTCTATGTCAATGATTCGCAGCAGAAGCTCAGCGTGGGTGACCTGGTGATTGTGGAGGCGACCAACGGCCACGACCTTGGGATAGTTACTCTCAACGGCCCCATTGTGGCCCGCCAGATGGCCTGCAAGGGCGTAAATCCGGAGACTACCGAGTTCAAGAAAATATACCGCAAAGCCAAGCCCCTTGATATCCAGAAGTGGCAGGAAGCTATAGCCCGCGAGCATGACACCATGATCAAAGCCCGCAAGATTGCCGCCGAGCTTGGGCTGGAGATGAAAATCGGCGACGTGGAGTTCCAGGGCGACGGTACAAAGGCCATCTTCTACTATATAGCCGACGGCCGCGTTGACTTCCGCCAGCTTATCAAGGTATTTGCCGAGGAGTTCCGCATACGCATAGAGATGAAGCAGATAGGCGCCCGTCAGGAGGCCGGTCTCATAGGCGGCCTTGGAGTGTGCGGAAGGGAACTTTGCTGCGCCAACTATATCACATCTTTCCAAAGCATATCTACCTCTGCGGCACGCTGCCAGGATCTTTCGCTTAACCCGCAGAAACTGGCGGGGCAGTGCGGCAAGCTTAAGTGCTGCCTTAATTACGAGGTGGCCAATTATCTCGACGCCCAGTCGCGCATTCCGCGCGTCCAGGGTCCTCTGGAGTTCGAGGACGGCCTGGCATATCTACGCAAGACCGACATCCTCAGGGAGATTATGTACTTCTCGTACGACCGCAACTCCGATGCCGACCTTTATCCCCTTGATGCCTCCGAGGTGCGTGAGATTCTGGAGATGAACCGCGCCGGGCAGAAGCCCGAGTCGCTCCGCACCGAGCCGGAGCCATATACCCCCGAATTTGTAACTGCGGTAGGTGACGACAGCATTTCCCGCTTCGACGCCCCCAAGCGCAAGCGCTCGCGCAAGAAGAACGGCCGCCACGGCCGCAAGCAGGGAGATAAGCAGTGATGCGCCGCCCTCTCAGCCTGATTGCCTTAGCGGTGCTGCTGTCCTGCTGCGCCCAGCCTTCGTCTTATGAGCAGTTTGTACGCTCCGACAAGTCGGGGGAGTACAGCTTCACACTGGACATGTCGGACACACTTGCCGCATACGATCTGGCTTTCTACACGCTTATCGACCGTCCCCTCTTTCAGCGTGACACTCTGGTCAGTTTCCCTCTTAACGTGGTGTGGCGCTCGCCCTCGGGCAGGTATTTTTCCGAGACGGTTTACTATCCGGCCGATTCGCTGCGCGTAAGGTACCGCAGCGGAGTCGTCCCCTCGGAAGGAGGGGAGTGGGCCCTTCAGGTAAGCGTAACCCCCGAACCTGCGGGGTTCAGGGGTCTTGGCGTAATCTGCAGCAAATCGGCCCAGGCTAGTTTTTAGCTGTCAGCACAAGGTCGGCATCGTAGCAACGGTTCACTTTGCGGGCAAACTCGCGGAACTGGGCATAAGTGTCCGACCCGGAACGGTACTTCTTTAACTGCAAAGTCTGAATTATGTAAATGCTGTCGTCATGTCTCTCCACTGACGATTTAAACTCTGCCCAGGGCGTGTCGAAGGACACCGACTCCGGCAGGCTCTCGATATCATAGCCCTTGGGAATGTGTATCCGGATCATGTCGGAACTTGTATAGCCAGAGGGGATTTCTATGTCGTTTACACGCACTTTCTTCTGGATGGGGAGCCGTTTACTCACTGGATTCAGAGGAATGAATATGCGTCCGCTCTCAATGCGGGCGTAGCGGAGTGTCCGAAAACTATAGTTAATGGTCTTGCGGGGACAGAACCCCCGGCCGCATTTGCCGTAATCAGCAAAATTATCACTCTCGGAGAGTATCTTTACATCTTCCGGATGAAGTTTGAGGCCGGCGGTGAGCATTTGCTCGCGAGTGTCGGGTTTAAGGTCTCCCCAACTATAGTAGTTCTCGGTGTAGTTGAGCATTAAATGCCTGCTTACGTTCACCGTGGCACTGCCGTCAGCGGCAAGTGCAACATCGAATTCCTGCTTGCAGCAACTCAGGGAGTCGTGGTATGCGCCCACGCGTACAAGCTCTCCTCCCTCCGGCTTGATGAGCACAATCTCGTGCCCAGCTACATCCTCGTGCCTGTAGCCGAGGGGAATTTTGGGATTGGTACATTCTACAAACACCGTGTCTTTCAATTCCGGCAAGGGAACTGCGAGCATGGCGTGGTTCATCTGCCCCGTGGCGGTGAAACCTGGCATGAGATCTTTGTTGTGGGTATTGATAATGTAGTAAATGGATGGTACGCCTACGGCTTTAAGCATGGCGTATAGATAGTTGGACAAGGCTTTGCAGTCCCCGAATCCGCTGCGGTCCACTTCTGCTGCAGCGATGGGCTTCAGCTTGCCTATCCCCAGTTCGATTGCTACGTAGCGGGTCTTTTCACGCAGGTACTGGTACAGGACGCACAGTTTCTCATAGGAGTTCTTGCAGTCTTTGGTCATATCTTGCAACTTGGCTTGCGTTTCCGGGGACAGGGTATCAGTGCCCTGGCTTATATTACTCAGCCACAGGCCGTATTCCTTCCAGTCGGCCTGAGTGCCGGTGGTCCCGGCGTAAGAAAAGCTCTTGGGCGCAGCATATACCATAGGCACCATCTCACGGGTTGACGGCATAAGGAACTCGTCCTGGATGGGCTGGAAATCCTTTACCTGCCACTCGTAAATAGAGCGTCCTTTTTGTTCCGATACTTGGAGCGGGGTGACATTGCTTGAGTAACAAACGATTTGAGTTTCCGTAGGCAGATCTAGTTTGTAGGAAGCCGATTTAAGGAGTACGTTGTCGGAAGCAAGAGGCAAGAACACAGGAAAGGTGTTTACTCCTCCTTTGTAGTTCACAGTGTACTCATAGCGGACGGTAAAAGGATAGTGCCCCGAAGGACTGTAGCCCGATATAAAACTGTCTTCTGCAAGGCCGGAAGAGATGGACTGGGTGTAAAGGTCTTTCTTGCCGAACTTAAGCTTGCGACCGCCCGTTTCCAGCTCTCCGCTGAATGTGCCGACACTCCGGAAAGAGTCGGTATAGATTAGGGGAGTAGCCTGGGAAACCCCGTTCTCGTTGTTTACCAATACTTCTGCGCTCACTTTGTACACGCCGCTTTGGGATGACTGGAGGGTAAAACTCTCGTTATGGGAGATAACCACAGCATCTGGTGTTTGGCCGGCCGCAGTCAGTGACAGCAATACCGTCATAAGAAACAAAAAAGAGCGGCGGCGTATCATTTCTTCTTCAAAACGATGGTTGAACTGTAAAGGCTGCACAGATGAGCCCAATAGTCGCGGAGGTCTTTGTATTGATCGGCGAGCAGGTTACACCCGTTACGGGTAAAACGATAGTTAAACGATATTGTACGGTCTCCATCAAACTGGCACTGAGCTATGGTGCGGCTACCCAGAACGGCGCAGTTTAGCGATACCGTTTGAGGTATGGACTCAACAGTATATCCCTCGGGAATATAGATGAATGCGGTATATACTATACTTTCTGGGTACGGGAATTCTACCGGAATCATGCGCTCTGGCTCCCTGAAATCGCTTTCTTCGTGATATTTAGACAGGAACGGACGAACGTATATAAGGTCACCGGACTTGCTTGCCTGCGAGCAGAAAGAATAATCCAAAACGGCGTCAGGGCTCCACTGGTCGGCACCCTGGAAGGTCATGTCTTCTATCTCTATTTGATCGTCACCCTCAATGTCCTCTGCAAATTTTTCATCATCATCGAAACTGTGCCAGGCACTTTTTAGCGTAGCCGCCCAGTTGTTGTAGCAATGTTGGCTTCGGGTGCCGTTGATACTTCCGTCAGCAGCCACTTCCATCTTTACCGAGTCAATGAGTTGGTTGCGGCTCAATTGGGAAAGGTCCACCCAATGCCCCGGGCCTTTAAGTGGCACCAGACGGGCTTTGGAGACCAAGTAGTTGGTCGGCAACACGTTAAGATATGAATTCTTATCGGCTGCTTCCATATACCAAATCTTTCCGGATGGAGCTCTGACTTCCAGCACCACGGCATTATAGTCATCAGAGCTGACATGGTAGTCGAGCAGCAGCCCATGGTCGCGGGTTTTAACGAATACCGGTTCTGCTTTAAACCCGGCGTCGTTGAGCGCCGATGCCACAAGGGCGTTGATATCGGCAGAATCACCTTCCTGTGCTTTATAAGCCTTTGCCGATTCGGGAAGAATGTTTAGATAATCGTTCCAATGCACTTTATCAAGTACAGCGTTGCGAATGGCTACCACTTGTGCCGCTTCGTCCTCTGAACTTGCCTTGGCCTGGGCGGCCTGTTCGGCAAAACGCGATTTTGCGTGGAATTCTTTAATAAAACCATTCGCCTGCAGTTCTTCATCAACTTGTTCCCAAGTGGTACTGTAGTCCTTAAAATACTGATTGGCAATGTTGATCAGGCGAAGGTCGTAAGTGCACCCCAGGCGATACAAGTCGGGGCAGTAGCAGTGCGGGGATGGCTTGTATGCCGGCACGTCAACAGCCCTGTGGGTGTCGGTTATGGTGTTGAATTCCAGCGATCCTCCGTTGTCAAAGCTAACTCTGCCGGGTGTAGAAGATTCTGTGGTCATGCTCGGTACATATCCCCGCATGATGCGATTGAATTTGAAATAGTCGCAGTAAGAGAAAATAACCTCGGACAGATTGATGGGGTAGCTGGTCTGTAGATACAAGGTTCCGATATCGGCCACCCGTGGAGATGTGTAAGTGAACGAGACCTCCACCACTGAACCTACGCGTACATTCTGCGCAGAGAACGATACGGCCCGTCTTTTTTCCGATACTTCCTCGTCGAAAATAAGCTTGCGTGGCAGTTTATCAACCACTTTTTTGCCATTTTCAATATTGTAGGTGACTACTTTGATATTGCTGACCGACTCTCTTGGATCTGTAGCAATGGAGTAATATATTTTGTAGTCCCCGTGCTTCTTGCCAGACTCTTTAAGCACCTTGAAGCGCTCTGTGTGGGTTACCCTGCGGGTAAAGCCCATTACGTTTGTTATCGTGGCGTCCACATCTATCTTTCGGTATAGAATGAGCACAGCGGCCGAAGTATCCTGGGGGTATTCCGCCATTTTAAGCTCTTCATCGGAAATGACGCCGAACTTGGGGTTAATTGGAATCGACTGCGCGCCGGCGTTCAAATAGCATAGCAGCATGGCGCATAGCACAATAGTGGCTCTTAGTTTGAGTGTCATAGTTTAAAAAGAAGAATTACCAGTTTCATAAACGCAAATTTATTAAAAAAGATGCAATTTCAATACCACGGCGCTCCCAAAGGCATAAAAAAGCCGGCGGGAACGGGTTCCTGCCGGCTTTGGAGTTGAAGACTGTTGATTAGTCGTTGAGGGAGAAGCGCTTGAAGGCGACAACCTTGGCATCTTTGTCCTCGGCTGCGATAGCGGCCTTGACGGAGATCTTGTCGTCGCTCATCTGGTACTCCTGCTCCTCGAGGGTCTGCTCCTTGAGGAATTTCTGCACGCGGCCGTTTGCGATATTCTCGATCATTGCGGGGTTCAGGCTTGCGGCCTTCTCCTCACCGACGGTCTTGATAATCTCGCGGGCCTGGGCAGCCTGCTCGGGAGTGATCCAGCCCTTTGCGGTGTTGGACTCGATATGGTCTTCGCTGTCCACGTGAGCGGGATTGATGCCCACTTTCTTAAGGGCGGCGTCGATGGCCTTCTGGACCATCTCGTCCTTGGTCTTCTGGACGGCAACGGCTTTCTCGTTGTCCAGTACGCTCTGAGGGCAGTCAGCTATGCCTATGGACACAGGGTTCATAGAAGCGACCTGCATCACCACACCTTTGGCGAGAGCCTCGCTGACGGGCTTGTTGAAGCCTACCAGTGCGCCAAGCTTGCCATTGATCTTGTGGATGTATTCGGCCACGAAAGGAGCCTCCACGAGGGCGTAGCCTACCAGGACGTGCTTCTCTCCGGTCTTGCCGGTCTGTGCCTCTACTGCCTCGGCCACGGTGTATCCGTCGGGCATCTTGCAGGCCTTGAGGCCTTCAAGGTCGGCGGGGCAGTTTGCGATGGCCACGTCGGCGATGGCGTCGGCGAGGTTCTGGAAGTCGGAGTTGCGGGACACGAAGTCGGTCTCGCAGCCGAGGCATACCAGAATGCCCTTACCACCTGCGATGCGAGCCTTGACGGCGCCTTCCGATGTCTCACGGTCGGCCCTCTTGGCTGCAACCATCTTGCCCTTCTCGCGGATGATGCCGATAGCTTTCTCGAAGTTGCCTTCTGCCTCCTCGAGCGCCTTCTTGCAGTCCATCATACCGGCGGAAGTCATCTTACGTAACTTCATTACGTCTGCTGCTGTAATTGCCATAGCTTTATCTCTTTAAGGGTTAATGGAACTATTCGGCCTTGGCCTCTTCGGCTGCGGGCTGCTCAGCAGCGACCTCTACCTTCTCGGCCTGCTCGGGAGCCTCTTCCTTGGCGGCCTTGCGGGAGCGGAGACGGCGGGTAGCGGCCTTGGGCTCGCTCTGTGCCTCTTCCTGCTCGGGAGCCTCTTTGTCCTTCTCGAGCTTGCGCTCCTCAAGACCTTCGGCGATGGCTGCGCAGAGGATGTTCATAATGCACTCGATGGACTTTGCCGCGTCGTCGTTTGCCGGAATCACATAATCGATAGTGGTGGGATCGCAACAAGTATCAACCATTGCGAATACCGGAATGTTGAGGCGGTTGGCTTCTTTGACGGCGTTGGCTTCCTTCTGGATGTCAATCACGAAGATTGCCGAAGGGAGGCGGCTCATGTCGCGGATAGAACCGAGGTTCTTCTCGAGTTTTGCCCTCTGGCGGTCAACCTGGAGTCTCTCTCTCTTTGCGAGTTTCTCGAAGGTGCCGTCTTCTTTCATCTTGTCGATGGTGCCCATCTTCTTGATGGCCTTGCGGATGGTGGGGAAGTTGGTAAGCATACCACCTGCCCAGCGCTCGGTGACCGAAGGCATGCCGACAGCGGTAGCTTTCTCGCTGACGATGTCTTTGGCCTGCTTCTTGGTGGCTACGAAGAGAATCTTGCGGCCGCTCTTGGCGAGCATCTTCATTTCTTCGGCAGCCTCGTCTATCTTGACGATGGTCTTGTGCAGGTCGATGATGTGGATTCCGTTCTTCTGGTCGAAGATGTACGGAGCCATTTTAGGGTTCCACTTGCGGGCAAGGTGTCCGAAGTGTACGCCTGCATCAAGCAGTTCTTGGAAATTGGTACGTGACATTGTTTGTTTTGTTCTGTTTTGTTTTTAACTGTGCCCGTTTTCGGGCCTCTTTTCTTCAAGGCGGAGTAGCGGAGTGTCCGGTCTCCGGCCTTTTCCGCAGGGTGGCAACATTCAACTTGGAATGTTTAAAACCACCTCTGTGCCGTAAATCAACAAAAGACTAACGTTTGCTGAACTGGAAGCGTCTGCGGGCTCCGGGCTGACCGGGCTTCTTGCGCTCGACCTCGCGTGCATCGCGGGTGAGGAAACCGGCGGCCTTGAGAGCGGGACGATATGCTTCCTTGTCAACCTCACAGAGTGCGCGGGCGATTCCGAGACGGATGGCCTCGGCCTGGCCTTTGGTGCCGCCGCCGCAGATAGTGACCTGAATGTCAAACTGACCTGCAGTACCGGTGACCTCAAGAGGCTGGTTCACCACGTAACGGAGAGTCTCGGCGGGGAAGTAGTTCTCCAGGGGACGGTCGTTGATGGTGATGTTGCCTTTGCCGGCGGTGAGATAAACGCGAGCCACAGCTGCTTTACGTCTTCCAAGGGCGTGTGTCTGTTCCATTTGCTCTGTTTAAATTTCGTTTAACTTGATGGTTTTGGGATTCTGGGCCTGGTGCGGATGCTCGGGACCTGCGTAAACGTGCAGATTGCCAAGGATCTTAACACCAAGACGGGTCTTGGGGAGCATTCCACGGACTGCCCTCCTCACGAGTTCGGCCGGCCTCTTCTCGAGGATCTCCTTGGGCGTTGTAAAGCGCTGTCCGCCGGGATATCCGGTGTAACGCGTGTAAACGCGGTCGGTCATTTTCTTGCCACCAAGGGCCACCTTCTCGGCGTTGACTACGATGACGTTGTCACCACAGTCCACGTTGGGGGTGAAGCCGGGCTTGGTCTTGCCACGAAGGACAAGAGCCACGCGGGCGGCGAGACGACCAAGTGCGAGATCCGTCGCGTCAATGACGACCCACTCTTTGTTCACAGTGCCCTTGTTCAGGGATACTGTCTTGTAGCTTTGTGTGTCCACTGTCTTGATCTTTAATAGGTTAATAATAACATTGCGATCCCTTCAAAAATTAGGGGACGCAAAGGTAGAAATTATTTCTTAAATATCAAAGTTTATGCTTGCTAATTCAAAAATTAACCCTATCTTTGCAGTCCCTTCAATGATGGCGGGGTAGCTCAGCTGGTTAGAGCGTCGGATTCATAATCCGGAGGTCGTGGGATCATGCCCCACTCCCGCTACAGAACAGTTCAATAAAGAATCCGCGAACCTAAGGCTCGTGGATTCTTGTGTTTTATGTATCAGTGGTTTACTTCGGACCTGTGTTCGAGTGGAATCGCAAATGCAAAAAAATAGCTATCTTAGCACCGATCGAATAACAAAAAGGGTAAGACAATGAAAGTACTGATGATTAACGGTAGCCCGCATCAGAAGGGCAACACGGCTATCGCACTTGAAGAAATCGCAAAGCAACTCAAAAAGAACGGCATCGACAGCGAGACCGTCTGGATCGGCAACAAGGCTGTCAGGGGCTGCATAGCGTGCGGACAATGCCACAACCATCCGGGCAAATGTGCCTTTGACGACGATATCTGCAACCGTATCAGCGAGAAGTTCGCCGATGCCGACGCCCTCATTGTCGGCTCTCCTGTTTATTATGGCCAGCCCAACGGAGCCGTCCTGAGCGTTATCCAGAGGGCGTTTTACTCCAACGGCGGCAGCATTTCCGGCAAACCTGCAGCAGCCGTGGCCGTGTGCCGAAGAGGAGGCGCCACAGCTACTTTCGAGACTCTGAACATGCCGTTCCAGATGATGAACATGCCAGTCGTGACCTCCCAGTACTGGAATATCGTCTATGGCGCCGCGCCCGGACAGGCCTCCCTTGACACCGAGGGCTTGCAGACCATGCGCACATTGGCCAATAATATGGCCTGGCTCCTCAAGGCCACTGGCGGCAAGCCGGCACCGGGGCGCGACGGTGAGCCCAGGGAAGCGATGAATTTCATCAGGTAACCGCAGGCGCAGGCGCCTGAAAGGCATATATTGGTAAAAAACAGCCCGGAAATATTCGTTTCGGACTGTTTTTTGTATATTTGAAAAGAAAAAGACAGTTAGTTATGAGAGCATTACTTTTATTCCTTTCCGCGCTCACCATGGTGAGCTGCTCGGCAATGTTACAGGGCTCGCAGGGCAACAGCGGCAGCGCCAATACTGCCCAGACCGGCAGCGATACTTCCAGAAAGGTGACTTCGACCAGGGGTTACCAGCCTACAAATGACGATGTGGTGCGCTACAATAACGATATTACGGCTTTTCTCAAGGCAAACGTACCTAATCTTGACTTAAACAGCAAGACGCTTATTATGATCAACGACGAGAAAGCGTCTTCGCTCAAGGGAGTAGAACTCAAGGACGTCAAGCTTATATCGGTCCTTGATGCATCCAACGCCTCCATCCTCGGCTCCAGCACGTATAAAGGCGCCATTATCATCAAGACGAAGTAATCCGCCCGCCTCTCCGGAAATACAAAACCGGCCCCGCAAAGGGCCGGTTAATCATATCTAACGGTCAAAACTTCGTGACGCGAATGGAAGTGCTAGGCGCAGGGCCTGGTGCCAGTATTCCTGGGTATGGCCGCCGTCGCGGACACGGAACTCGCTCTTTATACGCTTGGCTTTCATCTTGCGGTGGAAGTCTTCGTTGAGCTCCAGAAGGAAGTCGTCGTCGCCGCAATCGATAAACCATTTGACGTTGCGCAACTCATTCAGAGTAGCCTCGGAAGCGTTGTCCAAAAAGTCGAGAGCCGAATGATCGCATACCGACTGGCAAACTATTTCGAGCTTGTCCCCGCTTTTGTGGGCGCGGCCGACCTTGTTGTCCTTATTGTCCAGCCAGGCGCTCATCGCATAGCAGCTGGAGAACATATCCGGATGCCTCTGGGCATATACGGTGCTTCCGCCGCCACCCATCGAAAGGCCCATGACGGCTCGGTGCCCCTTGTCTCCTATTCCCCTGTACTTTGCTTCCACGGCCGGAATCAATTCCTTGAAAAAGAAATCTTCGTAATTCCAGCCGGGCATGTTGAAGTATCCGTTCTGTACATTGTGGGCGTCGGGGTGACCGGCATTGGGCATCACTATAATCATTGGTACGGCCTCTCCGGAAGCAATGAGTTCGTCGGCTATGCCTTTCATCTTCATGTTCTCCACCCAATTGGTGTAGGAGCCGTACAATCCGTGCAGAAGATACACTACGGGGTACTTGCGCGCCGACTTCTCAAAGCCGTCGGGCAAATACACATTGAACTTGACCTGGGCGTCGAGTACCGCGCTGCGGAGGCTGTCGGTAACTACCTTGCCTGCATTGACGCGTACTGCCGGCAGTGCCAGCAGTACTAATAGAACACAAACAAAACGTTTCATTTCTTGTACTTCATTTCAAACAGCCCGTCCTGACCCTGGACCAGGAAGCGCTTGCACTTGAAGTGCGCAAGGTCTTCCAGCTCGCCTGTGGTGCCGATGCTCATATCGAGCACCTCCACGGGGCGCTTGTTCTTGAGGTCCCATACAAACAGGTAGCTGGGATATTCGGGAGTGCCAAGTCCGGTGGGCATCATAAGCTTGCCTTTCCAGATGCACAGGCCCTGGCCGATGGTGGCATAGGCAAGGCCGTGGTCTTCAACAACATAAGTGTCGATTATGTCATCTTTTGTGAACACCACGTCCCCTTCGCTTATCTTGGGAAGACGGAACTTGATGACGCGGTGGCGGTTGCCCTCCACGTCTTTGTCTTTGGTGGTGTTGCCGTAGCCGTAGAGAACTTTGTGCTGGCGGTCCACTACCCACTGGAGGGCGTAGCCGTACAGGTTGTCCACATCGTCAAAGTGGATGGTCTGCACCAGTTCGGAACTCTGGAAGCCCGGCAGTATGCGCTCCACGAAGAGCACGTCCTTGCGGCCTTTGTAGGGCTGCTTGTGGCACTGGCTTACGTAGATAACGGGCATGGGGTCTTTGCGGTCGGCCTTCTCTACGCCGAACGAGCAAACGTTTGAGTGGTTCACCGGGTCGGAGGTTGCCAGGTTGAAGCGGCCAAGCTTGGTCAGGCCGTCACGTCCGTCGTACTTCCAGACCGTGGCTATACCGGTGTGCTGGAGGCTTACTACATAGTTCTTGTAGCAGTCCATACCTTGATAATTGGCCTTTTCGAAGGCCGTGATGTGCCTGTTTGAGAATGAGTCGGTGCTCAAGGGGACGGACACGAACCCCTGGTTCTGTGCAAAAGCAACTGCCGCCAGCATGAGAGCGGCGGCAGTAGTAAGAAGTTTTTTCATTTTAATGCTGAATAGCCATTAAACGTAAATATTTAAGCACCGTATCGCACCATTCCTCGTCGCCGGGGAGCTGATAGCGTGCGTTGCCTGCAGGGTCGGGGGTAAAGAGGGTCTCTCCCTTGGGGGTGAGGGTTACCCATCCGCGCTCCGACAGAGTGTAAAGCTCGTCACCCTCGACTGCGTTGATAACCGCAAGAGGGTCCCACATCTTCTGGCCGGTATCGCACTGGACATTCTGGTAAACCCACTTGATGGGGTGGATGTCGGTCCAGTTCATATCGGAAATTACAAGCTCGGGCTTGTAGTTGAGGGGGTCTCCCACCTCGCCGGGCGAGAACACCACGTCAATCTCCTTGGGCCAGAGTTCGAAGAACTTGAGCGAAAAGTCGATTGCCTGGGTGAAGTTGTAGTCGGGCTCCACGGCTTTGCCGAATACTCCGCCCATGGTGTAAAGATCCTTGACCTTGGCGCGTACAAGTTCGACACCGCTGAGGGGCGAATACTCGTCGGGACCAGACTGGAGCAGGCGGGAGAGGGAGGTTACAAAGCCCACGGAGGCGATGGTAACGCTCTTGTCGGGCTGCTCGGAGAGGAGCTTGCGGTAAAGCTTGTACCCCTCGGGATACTCGTTCTTGCTCTTGTAGGTCTGCTTGAACATGGGGTCGGAATCTTCGGTGCGGGCGTAGGCCACGTTGTGGTAGGGGATGAACACCATAGGATCTTTGATGCCTGCCCTCTCGAGGCCGACGGGGATATCGGGATATCCGTAGAAGTTGTTCATGATGTCCACCGCGTCAGCATTGGCGGCGCCCATACGGTCCACGATGACTCCGAGCAGGTTGCAGCGCTTCATGTCCATATAGCGGTACAGGAGCATGAGGGCGAACAGGTCGTCCGTCGAAGAACCCATATCGCAGTCGAATATGATGCGGCAGTCCCTTTGCTCGTAATTGGACTTGACGTTGATGCCCTTGGCCACATCGTACACGGTGTGCTGTCCGTTCTCGCGGGCGAACGCCACTGCAGCTGCGAGGCTGTCCTCGGGGAAGCAGCGGGTGGAGTCGAAGTAGTACTTGCCGTTCTCGGGGTTGTACCAGCCGCCCACCAGACCGTCGTGTGCGCGGGCGTGCTTGACCACTGCCGCTATGCTCTTCTTGTCGAAACTGTTCTGGGTGGCTGCGTACGATACCATAATGCCCTCGGTAGGCTGCTTGAGAGTGTTGATGTCGATAGTGAAGCCCTCGGGATACATCTGTCCCATGGCCCAGATCACGTTGTAAAGCTCTTTGTCGGAGAGCTTGTTCTGCCCGTTGACGGAGAGGCTCAGTGCCAGCAGGGCGACGGCCAAAAGAACTTTACGCATGGTCTTAGACTCTTTGGCCGTATGAACGGTCGACGGTGTTGACGGTAATCTTTTCGCCGGTCTCGATGAAGAGAGGAACCATGATCTTGGCGCCGGTCTCCAGGGTGACCTCCTTGAGTGCTGAAGTGGAAGCGGTATTGCCCTTGACTGCGGGCTCGCTGTAGGTCACTTCCAGTGTTACGTAGGTGGGGAGCTCGCAGGTGAGGCATTTCTCCTCGCCAACCACGAACATCATTTCCACGTGCTGGCCTTCTTTCATAAGGTCGGCGTTCTCAACCACGTCCTTGGGGAGAAGAATCTGCTCGTAGGTCTCTTCGTGCATGAAGTTGAAGCCGTCTTCCTCGGCGTAGAGGAACTGATAAGGGCGCCTCTCCACTTCGATGGTCTCGATTTTGGCGCCTGCGGTGAAGGTGTTCTCCAGGATGCGTCCGTTCTCGAGGTTGCGGAGTTTGGTCTTGACGAAAGCGGGGCCCTTGCCCGGCTTGACGTGCTGGAACCAAACAATCATACACGGTTTGTCGTTGAATTTAAGGTAAAGACCGTTCTTGAAATCTGCTGTTGTTGCCATATAATTTTAAATTAAAGTTAATCAAACAATCTTGCGAATATACTTAATAGACGGAATTAATGCAAATTTTTAATTGCTGCGGCCACCTTCTCCAGCAGCCATTTAGGTGTGGAAGTGGCTCCGCACACCCCTGCGGAGGCGGCTCCACCGAACCACTCGGGCTGCAGTTCTTCTGGCCCTCCGATGAGATATGTGCGCGGGTTGATGCTGCGGCACCATTGGTAAAGCACCTTGCCGTTGGAGCTGGAACTGCCCGACACGAATACGATCACGTCATGCTCAGAGGCAAACTCCGCCAGCTCCTTGTGCCTTCCCGCCACCTGTGCGCAGATACTGTGATGCACGGTAAGCCGCTCTCCCGCTATGCCGCGCAGTTTTTCTTCCAGCTGGAGGTAGCTTCCAGGGCTCATGGTAGTCTGGGAGAAAAGTTCAATGGGAGAGGAGACATCGATCGCTCCGTTTTCAATCAAAGCATCCAGGGCCTCCGGGCTTTCGACTACAAGCGCCCGGCCGCCGGTTCGTCCCACGAGGGCAAGCACCTCGGGGTGGCCTATCTTGCCGAAAATGAGCACCTGGGAGCGTCCTGCGGCAGCCTCTACCTTGTCTTGGAGGCGCAGCACCACAGGACAGGTACAATCGATGACGTTCAGCCCCAGTTCTTTGATGCGATTGTATGTGGCGGGAGGTTCTCCGTGGGCCCTTATAAGCACCGTGGCGCCTTTGGGAAGGGCGTCAAGACGGCTGTGGGAAGTGATTTGCAGCCCAAGGCTTTGCAGGCGGGAGAGCTCGGCTTCATTGTGGACTATTTCTCCCAGCGACCATAACTGCCCGTCGCCGCGACGGAGGAAATCTTCGGCCGTAGTGATGGCACGGATTACTCCGCCGCAGAATCCGGAATGCGGGTCTATCCCTACTTTTATCATAAGATGCCGAACTTGCCCTGGATGAGGCCCTGCACCCACGCAAGCTCCTCTTCGAAGGTCATTTCGGAGTTGTCAAGCTCAAATGCGTCCTCGGCCCGGCGCAGCGGATTGGTTTCGCGGTGGGAGTCGATATAATCCCTCTCGCGGAGGTTCTTGACCACCTCTTCCAGCAGCGGATTCTCACCCTTGGCAACCAACTCGTCGTAGCGTCTCTGCGCCCTCACCTGCTCGCTTGCCGTCATGAAAATCTTGAGCTGGGCGTTGGGGAAAACGGCGGTGCCGATATCGCGTCCGTCCATGACTATGCGGCCTTTCTTGCCGAATTCGCGCAGCTTTTCGTCCACCCAGGCCCTGACGTAAGGTACTGCTGCAATGGGGCTTACCTGTGCGCTGACTTCCATGGAACGTATCTGCTGCTCTATGCAGCGGGGGCCCATGTAGAGCTTGCCTTCCGCTCCGAAGTGCAGATCCAGCTGTGCCAGAGCGTCTTTAAGTGCACGGTTAATTTCTGCAAGCCGGTTGATGAAACCTTCTTCCTGTGCGAACAGCGTCACACCCCTGTAAAGGGCGCCGGAGTCGAGGTAGAGGAAGTTGAATTTGCGTGCGATTTTCTTGGCGAAGCTGCTCTTGCCTGTGGAAGAGTAGCCGTCTATAGCAATAATAATATCAGGAATAGTCATATCAGCACAAATGTAGAAAAAAATAACGATATTTGCCGTATGAAGATTCTGATAATTGATGACGAGCGGAGCATCCGCAACTCCCTCGGAGAGATTCTTTCCGACGAGGGTTATATAGTAGAAACGGCAGAGAACGGCACTGAAGGCCTGGAGAAGGCTCTCAAAGGTCACTACGACATAATTTTCTGCGACATCAAGATGCCGGGTCTCGACGGGGTTGAGGTGCTTGAAAAACTTAGCGCCGAGGGCACCGAGAGCGCCGTGGTCATGATTTCCGGTCACGGAGACATAGAGACTGCCGTGGAGTGCATCAAGAAGGGCGCGTTCGACTTTATCCAGAAGCCCCTCGACCTTAACCGCATACTCATCACCATCAAGAACGCCACCGACAAAACCAAGCTCGTAAGCCAGAACAAGAGCCTCAAAAAGAAGGTTTACGGAGGCGAGCGCATGGTGGGCGAGAGCGAGGCCATCTGTCACGTGCGCGAGATGATAGAAAAGGTTGCGCCCACGCCCGCACGCGTGCTTATCACCGGCGGCAACGGCTCCGGCAAGGAGTTGGTGGCCAGGGGCTTGCATGCCCTCAGCGACAGGGCCTCCCAGCCGTACATCGAGGTCAACTGCGCAGCCATCCCTTCGGAACTCATCGAGAGCGAACTCTTCGGTCACGAAAAGGGCTCCTTCACCTCCGCCATCAAGCAGCACAAGGGCAAATTCGAGCAGGCGGACGGGGGCACGCTCTTCCTGGATGAAATTGGCGATATGTCGCTTGCCGCCCAGGCCAAGGTGCTGCGCGTGCTCCAGGAGAACAAGCTCTCCCGCGTCGGCAGCGATACCGATATCAAGGTTGACGTGCGCGTTATTGCCGCCACAAACAAAGACCTGCGCGCGGAGATAGAGAAGGGCACCTTCCGCGAGGACCTCTACCACCGCCTGAGCGTCATCGTAATCAAGGTCCCGAGCCTCGACGAGCGCAAGGAGGATATCCCCCTGCTGGTGGATTATTTCGTGGAACGCATCTGCACCGAGACCGCCATGCCCCGCAAGACTTTCAGCCCCCAGGCCGTAAAGATGCTGCAGGAGCGCAGCTGGAAAGGCAACATCAGGGAACTGCGCAACGTGGTGGAGCGCCTTCTCATCCTTGGCGACTCCGAAATCTCCGCCGCCAACGTCCGCGACTACGTGCTATAGCCGCTCGATCTTAAGTTGCTGGATGCGGTAACGGTCTTCCTTGCAACTGAGGAAGATGGTGACGTTGAATGTCTCGCCGCCGGCCTTGAGTGTGCCGAGGGCGTATTTCATGTTGGCCCGGCCGGCCGTGTGGGTGATGTTGAAACTGCGTGGCGTAAAGTTGTCGAAGAAGGTCTTGACAATCTGCCGTGCCTGGGCGCGGCTGGCGTCGCTCTCTTTGGCCAGGACTGCTATTTCCAGATTGTCGGCGAACCAGGCCGAGAGGGCCTCGGCGTTGCCTGCCGCGATATATTTGCTTATGGGCACGAACACATCGTCCCCGCCTTCCGCAGCGGGAGCAGGGGCCGGTTGCGATGTTTTCTGTAATATAAAGTTCTGCGCCAGGGCCACGGGGCCGGCGAGCGCAAGGGTGAGGAGTACTATAGCCAAGCGTTTCATACCGCCGTTTTTCTTTGCAAATATTAAGCCAGTTTGTTATTTTTGCACCTGATGCGAATACTCTTGCTCACAATGGGGAAGACCGATATCCGCTGGGTGGCGGAAGGCCTGGAGATGTACTCTTCCAGGCTGGTGCATTATGTGCCTTTTTCCGTCAAGGAGCTTCCTGAACTCAAGGGTACCGGTTCGCTAAGGCCCGAGCAGATCAAGCAAAAGGAGGGGGAGGCCCTGCTGAAGGCCATCAAGCCTGCCGATACCGTTATACTGCTCGACGAGAGAGGAGAGGAGTTTACATCGAAGCAATTTGCTGAGCGCATGGGAAAGTATCTGCAAGCCGGGAAAGATGTGGTTTTTGTGGTTGGAGGAGCCTATGGCTTCAGCCCCTCGATGTACGAGAGGGCACAGGCCAAACTGTCTCTTTCAAAAATGACCTGCTCACATCAACTTGTGAGAACGGTTTTTGCAGAGCAACTCTACCGTGCCTTTACAATTTTGAAAGGAGAGCCGTATCATAATGAATAAAAAGTGGTCCATAAGGGATTATTTGTCTCCGGTGTTCCTGCTGCTGAGTGTCCTGCTGCTGGTTTTTGCAGTAGCTACACCGCGTACAGTGGGCGATACCGACACGGCCGCACGCAAGATGGAGCGGCGCCTCTCTCTCAGGATGGCCCGCCTGGATTACTTCATCGACCATCCCCAGCAGAAGCTCCCGGAGGATATGGTCATCTACACCTATGTGGACGACACTCTTCAGAGCTGGCGGGGCCAATTCCCCCTGCATAATGATGATATAAGTTCGCGCGTGGTGGTGCAGCGCATTACCAACCCCAGGGTGAACCTCCGTTCGCCGCTCAGTTATGTGACCGAGGATCCGGAGTTCCTCAATATCGGTCCCAAATGGTACATAGTCAAGGCCAGGGAAACCGATGGCAAGCGTATCATAGCCGGACTTGAAATCAGCAATACCCAGGACGAAAGTTCCTATGGCGGAGTAAACAAGAGGCTGCACCTGCGCCGGCGATTCTCAGTAAGACCGCTTACCTACAGCGGAGGCAGTCCCGTGCTTCTGGACGGACGCCCGGTGTTCAAAATTCTTTACGACTCGCTCACCGGAGTGGTGATGGCCAACGACACTTTGCTGTGGCTCTCACTCCTTTTCTTCCTCTCGGCGGCGGTGCTGTTCGTTTTCCGGCGGCGTACAATTACAAGGGCGGTAATTGCATCGGCGGGTATAGTCATCGCTCTGGCGGCTATGTATTTCTGGGGGCGCAGTGTGCAGAGCGAGGTGAGGCTTTTCTCTCCCATGCTCTACGCCGGCGGCTCGTTCCTCTTTTCGCTCGGAGCCGTAATCTTGCTCAACCTGGCGCTGCTGTTGTGTACGGTTTGCTTTTATCTTGCGCGCTGGAGCCTGTGGGCCAAGCTTCGCAGCAAAGCCGCCATCGCCATAGCTTCGGTTATTGACATCGTATGTGTGGTGCTCATCCTGCTCAACGTGCACATGACTTTGGGCAGTATAGTCGCCAACTCCGGTATCACATTGGAGCTGTATAAATTAGCGAGTCTGTCGATATATACCTTGTTTGTATACCTGTCGTTCCTCTCGCTGCTGTGCGCGGTGCCCATGCTGCTCCAGATGCTGAGGCCTGTGATCCTTAAACTCACGGGCCGGTCTCCTCGCTTTTTCTCCAGAGGCTGGAGGCTTGCCTATACGGTAATTTGTGCAGTCTATATGGTGGTGGCGATGGCTCTACTGGGCTTCGAAAAGGAGGAGGACCGTATGGAGGTGTGGGCCGGCAAGCTCTCGGTTGACAGGGACGTTACCCTTGAACTTCAGCTCCTTAAGGTCGAACGCCCCATTGCCGAAGATGCCGTTATAGGCACACTTGCCATGATGGAAGGCAGCGAAGTGGCCATCCGCAACAGGATAATCGACAATTATCTTTCGTCGGAGGCACTTGACTATTCCATCAGCGTGCAGCTGGTGCGCCCCGGAAGCACCGTGCCTCAGTATATGCCCAATTTCGAGCAAATTGCACGTAACGGAAGTCCTATTGCCGAAGGGTCGTTCTTCGTGGGTTCTCCTACTGCCGAAGGTCCTTCGCGCTACGACGGCGTGTTCAGTTATTTCACTCCCGACGGCGGAGTGATTCACCTGCTGGTGGGCATAGAGCAGAAGACCATGCCGTCCGGCAAGGGATATGCCCGTCTGCTTGGTTTCATCACTCCCGGGCGCACGAGCCTTCCGGCCGCTTATTCTTATTCGCGCTATCAGGGCAGGGACCTGCGGACTTTCCGCGGCGAGTATCCTTACGCCACCCGTATGGACGACTGGACGTATTCTGAGGTGTATGAACACAGGGCCTGCCACTACTACCGTGATTCCTACGCTCACTTTGTGAATGTGATTTCCGATGACGAGGCGATGATTATTTCGCGCCGCCGCATCGGGGCTTTCAGCTATGTGGTGGCCATGGTTACCGCCGGGCTCTTGATGTATGCTCTGCTATGGTGTTTCAAGCCGCGCGGGCAGCGCAAGAAGTCGCGGGGGGTTACTTATTTCCGCTCGCGCATATCGTGGACGCTTATGCTCTCGCTCATCGGCGCCCTTGTGGTAATGGCGCTTGTGAGCGTGCTGTTCGTGTACAGGCGCAACGAGGCCAACCAGCAGGCCATAATGTCGGACCGTATTAATGCTATTCAGCTTCTGGCCCAGAACGGCATGAGAGGACTGGAGGGGCCCGACATAACCGGTTCGGCCGATTTTGCTTCAATGATCCAGTCGGTGAGCGACAATACCGGGTCCGATATCAGTGTGTACCGCACTAACGGGCACATCGTGATGTGTACCAATCCTGACGCCCTGGACCGCCTTCTGCTGGGGTTCCGCATCGACCCTGAAGCCCTTTCGCGCATCAGCGAGCGGAACCTTCGCTATTGTACCATCAAGGAGCAGCGGGGCTGGCGGCACTACTATTCGATGTATATGCCGCTGATGGATGCCGCCGGCAATATGGCGGCCGTGCTCTGCGCTCCTTATGTTGAGGAGAGTTACGACTTCGAGAGGGATGCGGTAATGCATATGATGACCATACTCACGGTGTTCCTGCTGCTGTTCATAGTGGCGAGGCTCACCGAGTCGGCGGTGCTTGACAGGGTGTTTATGCCGCTGAGTATGATCGGTGTGACCATGCGCAAGGCCGGCCAGGGCCTGGAGCATATCAGCTATTCCCGTAAGGACGAAATATCCACTCTGGTGGATGCCTACAACCGTATGGTGGACGAGCTTTCCGAGAGCAGCAGCCGTCTGGCTCAGGCCGAGCGCGACAAGGCGTGGCACGGAATGGCGCGTCAGGTGGCCCACGAGATCAAGAACCCGCTGACTCCAATGAAGCTGCAGATCCAGCGCCTGATGCGTCTTAAGCAGAAAGGCGACCCCGCCTGGAAGGACAAGTTCGACGATGTCTGCAGCATTTTGCTCTATCATATCGACGTGCTCACCGAGACCTCCAACGAATTCTCGACCCTGGCCAAGCTCGACACAGAAGAGCATACCCTGCTGAACCTCGACACCATGCTTCAGGACGAGATTACCATGTTCGACAACCGCGACGATGTGGCATTTACCTATGTGGGCCTTCACGATGCTATGGTCATGGGCCCCAGGCCGCAGCTGACCCGCGTGTTCGTAAACCTGCTCGGCAACGCCGTCCAGGCGGTCGAAGGCAGGGGAGGGGCCAAGGTATATGTGTCGCTGCGCAAGTCGATGCGTGAAGGCTACTACGATATAGTGGTCGAGGACAACGGCCCCGGCGTATCGGAAGAGAATATCGACAAGCTCTTCACCCCCAACTTTACCACCAAGAGCGGAGGCTCGGGACTGGGTCTTGCCATAAGCCGCAGCATTCTTGACAGGTGCGGCGCCACCATAGGCTATTCCCGCTCTTTCACCTTGCAGGGCGCCTGCTTTACCATCTGCTATCCGGCAGCTTCAGATAGCCGGAAGAGCGAAAAATGAATGATTTTTAATCCGTAAAATTTTTCTGTGGAAGATATGCGAAAATTTGTATATCTTTGTACTGAATTTTACGGTAATGAAAATCTCTGAGGCAATATTCGCAGGAAGCAGCCCGAGGGTTGCACAGGGCCCAAAGAGACAATTGCCGGAATTTGCTTTCATAGGCCGCTCCAACGTAGGCAAATCATCTCTTATCAACATGCTGACAGGCCGCCGCAAGCTGGCCCTTACGTCGGCTACTCCCGGCAAGACCAAGGTAGTTAACCATTTCCTTATCAACGACAGTTGGTACCTGGTTGACCTGCCCGGCTACGGTTACGCCAAGCTCCCGGAGAAGATGCGCCGCGAGATCGGTGCCGTCATCGACGACTACGTCCTCAATTCTACCCAGATGCAGGTCCTCTTCGTGCTGGTCGATTCGAGGCACGACATAGGCCGCATCGACGTTGATTTTCTCGCCTCCCTGGGCGAGAGAGGCATCCCCTGCGCCATTATTTTCACCAAGGCGGATAAACTCGGCCCCGTGGCCCTGCAGACCCAGATCGAGCGGGACAAGGCCATACTCTCGCAGTACTGGGAAGAGTTGCCTCCGATGTTCAGCAGCAGCTCCTCGAGGGGAGACGGCCGCGAGCAGATACTCTCTTACATAGAATCTATACTTAAAAGATCCGAATAGTTATGATCCACACTCATCGAATGGAACTTTTCGCCTGCAGGGCTTCCAGGGATTTCGCCTGCAAGGTGATAGAACATCTAAACGAGATCCGCCGCCCGGACGAGCCCCTCGCCCGCCTGGGAGACCTTCAAGTGACGCCGTTCAGCGACGGGGAATTCCAGCCCTGCTTTGCCGAGAGCGTGCGTGGAGCTACTGTGTTTATCTTGCAGTCCACTATCCCGCCGGCAGACAACATCATGGAACTTCTGCTCACTATCGATGCCGCCAAGAGAGCTTCGGCCGACAAGGTGATTGCCGTTATCCCTTATTTCGGATGGGCTCGCCAGGACCGCAAAGACAAGCCCCGCGTGGCCATCGGAGCCAAACTCGCCGCCAATCTTCTCACCGCTGCGGGCGCCGACCGCGTCATGACCTGCGACCTGCACGCCGACCAGATTCAGGGCTTCTTCGACATTCCCGTGGATCACTTATATGCCAGCAAGGTATTCATCCCTTGCATTCAGTCGCTTAAACTCCAGAACCTCTCCATAGCGGCTCCCGATATGGGCGGCGCCAAGAGGGCCAATTCCTACGCCAAGAGCCTCGGCGGAGAGAAGCAGGATTGCGGCGTCGTTATCTGCCACAAGACCCGCGAGAGGGCTAACGTGGTTTCCGAAATCAAAGCCATCGGCGACGTCGAGGGCCGGGATATCATCATCGTGGACGATATGATCGATACTGCTGGCACCCTGTGCAAGGCCGCCGACGTACTCAAGGAGAAGGGCGCCATGAGCGTGCGCTGCTGCGCCACCCACGGTATCCTGTCCGGCAATGCTCTGGAGCGTATCCACAATTCGTCTCTGGAGGAAGTGTTTATCACCGATACCATTCCCCATCCCGAACTGGAAGGGGACAGCAAGATACGTGTAGTGTCGATGGCTCCTGTGTTTGCCAGCATCATCGACAAAGTGTATAATTACGAGCCCATCAGCCCCGGGTTCGTGTATTGATATGGGCGCCACAATCTTAGTTGCGGTGGTCCTTGTGGGCCTCGGGGTGTTGGGGCTGTGCTTCAACATCATTTTCCGCAAGAAAGACTTTCCGCACTACGATGTGGGCTCCAACGAAGAAATGCGACGCCGCGGCATCCGCTGCTATAAAGAAGAGGATGCCGCGCTTCACTCCTCACTTTGCCCCGGAGGCGATTCCGAGGCATGTAAAGAATGTAAACTGTATGAGTCTGGTAGCAATCGTAGGACGTCCTAACGTAGGCAAGTCCACCCTTTTCAACCGCCTGGTAGGTGCCAGGCAGGCAATAGTAGATGACACCGCCGGCGTGACCCGCGACAGGCATTACGGCCGCTGCGAATGGTGCGGCAGGGAGTTCTCGGTAGTCGATACCGGGGGCTACACCAGCAATTCGGACGATGTGTTCGAGGCTGCCATCCGCTCGCAGGTGCAGATTGCCATCGACGAGGCCGACGTGGTGCTTTTTATGGTGGAGGCGGCCACGGGGATTACCGACTACGACGCCGAGATCGCCGACCTTCTGCGCCGCTCGCGCAAAAGCGTGGTGCTGTGCGTCAACAAAGTTGACTCCGGTGCCAAGATGTTCGACGCCTACCAGTTTTATTCCCTCGGCCTGGGGGAGATTTACAGTATTTCTGCCGCCAACGGCTCCGGTACCGGTGATTTGCTGGATGCTGTAGTGGCCGCCTTGCCCGAGGAGACCGATCAGGCCGATCCTTACGAGGGCCTGCCCCGCATCACCATAGTGGGCAAGCCTAATGTGGGCAAATCGTCGCTCACCAACGCTTTGCTCGGGGTAGAGCGCAATATCGTTACGCCGGTAGCCGGCACTACCCGCGACAGTATCGAGTCGCACTACAATAAGTTCGGCTACGAATTTATGCTGGTGGATACCGCCGGCATACGCCGCAAGGCCAAGGTAAACGAAGATCTGGAGTTCTACTCGGTCATGCGCTCCATTCGCGCCATAGAGCATTCGGACGTGTGCATCATGATGATAGATGCCACTACGGGCATGGAGTCGCAGGACATGAACATCTTCTCGCTCATTCAGCGTAACCGCAAGGGCTGCGTGCTGGTGGTGAACAAGTGGGACCTCTTCATCAAGGATTCCAATACGCTCAAGGAGTATACAGCGGCTTTGAAGAGCCGTCTGGCTCCCTTCGACGACGTGCCTATCATCTTTACTTCCGTGCTCAAGATGCAGCGTATCCAGGATGTGCTGAGCGCCGCCGCGGAGGTGTACGCCAACTATTCCCAGAAGATTCCGACCGCCCGCCTGAACGAGGCCATGCTCCCGCTGATAGAGGAAACTCCTCCTCCGGCCTGGAAGGGCAAGTACGTGAAGATCAAGTATGTGACCCAGCTGCCCACCAAGTTCCCGGCCTTCGCCTTCTTCTGCAATCTGCCGCAGTACGTCAAAGATCCTTACAAGCGCTTCCTCGAGAACAAGTTGCGCGAGAATTTCCCTCTGAGCGGCTGCCCCGTGCAGATTTACATCCGTCAGAAATAAATGAGCGTCTCCCGCCCCATCGATTCCCCGGGGAAGATGATCGAGGCGGTGCATCGCTTCGGCATTATTCCGTTTTTTAAAGGTGCTGTGAGTGGTTGGTCCATTGAGGAACTGACCGCTCCGGGCTGTTGGTTTGACGACGGTCCCGACAGTGTCGTTCTCGGACCGTGGGATTGGAAGATCGATGTGGTGCGGGAAGGGGATATTGCTTACGGGAAGTTTCTTGGCGGCAAAGCGGCATTCGCTACCGTGCAGTGGTACAAGGAGCTAATGAACTGGCGCCGCAGCCTGCCGCGATACCGTATGGCGCTTGGGGAGCCTTACAAGGCGGTAAGCGCCTCAGACAAGTTGTTTAAATACCTGTCTCCTGTGGTGCTCGACATAATCCGCCGCGAGGGGGCGGTGGAGACCGGGCGGCTGCGATTGCTTTGTGCCGAGGCTGTGACGCCGTCGCTTTTGCGGGCGCTGGAGGCTCGCTACAAGGCTTTGCTTACACCTTCTGTCAAGAAAAATGTAATGGACAGCATCGTGCAGTTCCTCCAGTCGGGGACCTGGATCGTGACGGGTGACTTCGAGCGGGTGTACCGTGGCCCGGACCTGCATTACAACGGCTGGCAGAGAGCGTCCAACACTACTCCTGACGAATTGTTTGCTGCTTATGAGGGCGGTGGCGGAGACCAGCCGTTCTGGGTGCGTGCCCTTGAAAGCGGCGGGTCGGGCCTGTCCGTGGCCCGCACTCCCGCGCAGTCCCGCTCTCTTCTCATCTCGCACGTCCAGGAGCTCTTCCCCTCCGCTCCTCTCAAGACCCTCGAAAAGCTCTTCTGACCGCTTGGCTACGGCTTTTTGCCGGTGGGCTGCCACTCCCGTGTGCAAAACAGCCCTTCCTGCACACGGGACCGTCCTTTTGCTGCCTCCCGTATGCAAAAACGGCTTTTCTGCACACGGCTTAGGTCCGCTACCGCCTCCGGCGTCTGGAGCAGGTTCAGTCGTCGGTGGCGGGCTGCCTCTCCGCCCTCGGGCCTACCGGCCCTCGCCCTCCCACCGCTGCGCGGCGGGCCCCTCCCTCTACAAGCGAGGGTGCTTACGGCACCGAAACAGTCCCGCCGCCTCCAAACCCGCGCCCTCCGGCCCCTACCCCTGCCCGTGTCTGTTGGTAGACCCGCCCACCCTCAGCCGCCTCCTTCCGGCTTCCGCCTCCCGTGTGCAAAACCGCCCTCCCCAGCGCACGGCTCCGAAACAGCTCTGCCGCCTCCCGTGTGCAAAACTAACTACTTAATAATCGACTATTTACTTATTTCAGGGCGGTATGATTTAGGGTACCCTGAAACACGTAATGATCTGATATTTAGCTAGATAACTTTGCGCTACTTTGTATCATCCTTTTTCAAGATGTGCCGTTGATATTCAACAAGATGTTTATTACCTTTGCTGTATGACTATGAAAAACTCTTCCAGGCCATTTGTGCCGGGCATTATCAACCATTGTTACCAAAACACAATCAATGGTGCGCTGCTTTTCTATTCTGTCAGCGACTTTCTTGTTATGTTCACGCTTGTTTGCGTTGCGTCCAAGCGGTATGATGTAAAGGTCTTGGCTCTCTGTTTTATGCCCGATCATATTCACGGTTCTTATGTTGCCGTCTCCAAAAGTAAACTGTCGGCTTTTGTGGGATACTATTCTTCCGAATATGTAAAGATGTTCAACGACTATTACGGACGTAGCGGCCCGTTGTTTAACAGGCCTTTCGGAAGCGTCCCCAAAATAGGAGATAAAAAGGGCAGGACCAATTTGATTTATGTTGATAACAATCCGGTGGAACGCCGCCTTTCCAAAGATGCGGTGTTGTACAGGTGGAATTTCCTTGCTTATGGACAATCAAAGCATCCTTTTTCCGAACCCATCAAGCGCCGCACCGCGTCAAGTACACTGAAGAAAGCTATGACGATTGTTGATTTACAATCCTCTCGCGGGCATCCGTTAACCTTCGCACTGCTTGGTAAGTGGTTCTCGCGCTTGAGCAAGAAAGAATCTCTTCAGTTGGTCGATTACATTATAACCACCTATTCCGTAATTGATTATGATGCGGCAGCCAGATTCTTCGGAGGTTTTGACAATATGTTGCTTGCAATACGTTCTACAACCGGCAGCGAGTATGACCTGAATGAGCCTTTCGAAGGGAGGAATGACAGTTACTATGCAATGATGAGTGCCTGGCTACTGAAGACCGGGCGCTTTAAAGACGTGCATAAGGTGATAACCCTGCCCCTGAATGAAAAGCTAAATCTTTTCAGGGAATTACAGTATGTGACGAATGCTACGCCGGGCCAGGTTGCGAAGTATCTGCATCTTCCGCCGCCAAAAAAGGGGACTATAGATGCTGTAGGCAAGAGCCACGCTCAAAGGCACGCAATCTTAAGTGGATGATTCATAGCACAATAGTTATTTTAGGGTGCATTGATTTGGGGTACCCTGATATGGCTAAATCGTTGACTATTAACAAGAAAGCTTTGCGGCGGCTATAGCAGAATCGAGCACGTTTATGGAGTAGTAGTAAGTAATCGAAAAAAATGCTATATTTGTAAGTATGTCAGATCGGGATTATTTGGAGTTGCTGGAATTGCAGCAGATTATTCAGGAAGGGGTTGAGGAAGCCGTCCCGGGGCCGGTACGTGTGAAGGCGGAAATTGCTTCGCTGCAGCATAAAGCCAACGGCCATTGTTACCTTGAACTTTGCCAGAGCGGTCTCGGAGGGCCGGTGGCAAAAGCAAGGGCCGTTATCTGGCGTTCCCGCTTCGATGTCCTCTCCGCCCGCTTCGCCGAGGCCTCTGGCAGCGCCCTGGCTCCCGGTATGGCGCTGGTGTTTGAGGTGAGGGTCAATTACAGCGAGCTGTACGGCCTGACCTTGGTCATTGAAGACGTTGATGTAGAGCACACCTTGGGCGAGGCCGAACTGCGCCGCCGCCAAACCATTGAGCGCCTCGAGAAAGAAGGCCTCTCAGATTTGCAAAAAGAGCTTGCCCTGCCCCCTGTCCCATACTTTCTGGCAGTCGTGTCCGCAGCAGATGCCGCCGGTTACGGCGACTTTCGCCGCCACCTGCTTGAAAACGAATGGGGCTTCGCGTTCAATCCTGTGTTGTTTCCGGCCACAATGCAGGGCGACGGTGCCCCGGGCTCGATAATCAGCGCCCTTAACGACATAGAGGCCCTTCCCGAGGCTCCCGACGCTGTGCTCATCCTGCGTGGGGGAGGCTCCACGCTGGACCTTGCCTGTTTTGACGATTATGACCTCTGCGCCGCCATAGCCCGCCTTCCCATTCCGGTCTTTACCGCCATCGGGCACGACCGAGACACTCACGTTGCCGACATGGTGGCCTGCGAGGCTGTTAAAACCCCCACTGCCCTGGCCGACCTGTTCGTAGATGCCGTGGCAAGGGAAGACGAGCGCATAGAAGACCTCTCGCACCGGCTTCGCATGGGACTTCTCTCGGCGGTAAGCAGGGCGGAAGCCGGTCTCGACCGCTCGGTGCGGCGCACCGTTCTGGCCCTATCCGCCAAGGTCTCGGCGGCAGAACGGGCTCTCTCGGCTACCGAAACCCGTATCGCCTCTGCCAATCCCCGCAAACTCCTGGAGCGCGGCTACACCCTGGTCTCCGACGCCTCCGGCCGCCTGGTCAAAAACTCCGCCGGGGTCAACACCGGCGACAAAATAGACATACATTTTCCTGATGGCACAATAAACTGTACAGTAAATGGAAAGGCACTTCCGGCCCCTGCTCCGGGGGTAGCGCCACCCTCGGCGCCGTAAGAGGGAGGGCCCGTACCCGGGAAGGGCCGCACAGCGGCGTCCCAGGAGCAGGGGCCGGAAGTGCCGGAAAAGAATTATATGCAAAAGTTTGACTTCTCCGCGGCCATGGACGAGCTTGAGGCCATCGCCGCAAAAGTTGAAGACCCGCAGACGGGCCTTGCCGACATAGATAAATACATCGCCCGCTCCGAAGAACTCATAAGCGGGTGCCGTGAATACCTGCGTACATCCCGCGAAAAAGTAGAAAACCTGGGCAAATGAAAAAGATATATCAAACCGACCCCTGGCTGGAGCCTTACGCCAAAGCCATCGAGGCCCGCCACGAGCGCATACTCGCCGAGAAGCGCAAGCTTGCCGGCGACGGCCCCCTGGGCGATGCTGCAAACAATCATCTCTACTACGGCCTGCATCACACTAAAGACGGCTGGGTGATACGCGAATGGGCCCCCAACGCCAGCAGAATATACCTGATCGGCGACTTCAACAACTGGAAACGCACTCCCGATTACGCCCTTCAGCCCGTAGGCTCCGGCAATTGGGAGCTGCGCCTCGGAGAAATGTTCCTCAGCCACGGCTGCCTGTACAAACTCTGGATCGAGTGGCCCGGCGGAGGAGGCGAGCGCATACCCGCGTACGCCACCCGCGTGGTGCAGGATCCGGAGACCAAGGTGTTCTGCGCACAGGTCTGGGATCCTGTCCCTTATGAGTGGAAGCACCGCTCTCCGGGCAAGCGCCCGCATCCCCTCATCTACGAGTGCCACATAGGCATGAGCGGAGAGAAGGAAGGGGTATCTACCTTCGACGAGTTCCGCACCAACGTGCTTCCCAGGGTAAAGCGCCTGGGCTACGACACCCTTCAGATTATGGCCCTTCAGGAGCATCCGTACTACGGATCCTTCGGCTATCAGGTGTCGAGTTTCTTCGCCCTGAGCTCCCGCTTCGGTACGCCCGAGGAGTTCAAGCGCCTGGTGGACGAGGCCCACGCCGCCGGCATCGCGGTCATCATGGACATAGTGCATTCGCACGCCGTGGGCAACGAGGCCGAGGGGCTCGGCAAGCTGGACGGAGACGAATCGCTCTACTTCTACAAAGGCGATGCGGGCCATCACCCCGCCTGGGGCACACGGTGTTTCGACTACGGCAAAGACGAGGTGAAATACTTCCTGCTGTCGAACTGCAAATACTGGATGCAGGAGTACCATCTGGACGGATTCCGCTTCGACGGCGTCACCAGCATGCTGTACTGGAACCACGGCCTCGGAGCCGATTTCGGCGACTATGCCCTGTACTTCAACGAGGGCGTTGACGAGAACGCCGTATGCTACCTCGGCCTTGCCAACATGCTTATACACGAGCTCAATCCCAAGGCCCTCACAATAGCCGAAGATGTATCTGGAATGGCGGGGCTCGCCGCTCCTTTCAATGCAGGCGGAGTGGGCTTCGACTTCCGCATGGCCATGGGCATAGCGGACCACTGGATCAAATGGATTAAAGAGCTCTCCGACGAGCAGTGGAGCATGGGCGGCATTTGGTGGGAGCTTACCAACAAGCGCGCCGACGAGAAGACGGTAAGCTACGCCGAGTGCCACGACCAGGCCCTGGTTGGTGACAAGACCATCATTTTCCGCCTGATCGACAAGGAGATGTACTTCAGCATGCGCAAAGACCAGCCCAACCCGATAGTGGACAGGGGAGTGGCGCTGCACAAGCTCATACGCCTGGCCACTGCCGCCACCTGCGGCGGAGGCTATCTTACGTTCATGGGGAACGAATTCGGACATCCCGAGTGGATCGACTTCCCGCGCGAGGGAAACGGTTGGTCGTACAAACACGCCAGACGCCTATGGTCAATTGCCGATAATCGCGAACTCCGTTTCCACGGCCTGGAAGAATTTGACGAGGCGATGATACATTTCCTCAAGAAAGAAAAGCTGCTTTCCGCCACCCCCGAACTGCTTACCGCCGACGAGGAAAAGAAAGTCTTGATTTTCCGTCGGGAAAACTGTATATTTGCGCTGAATTTCAACCCCCAAGGCTCTTTCCAGGATTATGGCTTTGCAGCCCCCGAGGGTGAATACGAAATGGCTTTCAGCTCCGACGATCCGCGCTTCGGCGGATTCGGCCGGCTCGAAGGCCCCCAGAGGCATGTGTCGGTCGCTGAGCGCTGCCCCAACGGCAACCAGGCCTACGACCATACCTTGTATCTGTACCTGCCTTGCAGGTGCGCCATTGTATTGAAAAAGATTGTTTGATATGGCATTCTTAAAGTTCAACAAAAACGAGCTGGTTAACCTGGCCTATTCCCTTAAGCGCGAGATTATCTGCGCGGGTAAGACGGGCGCCTACAGCAACACGTCCATCGTGGGCTGCAACACCCGCCGCTACCACGGCCTGCTCGCCGTCACCCTCGACCGCTTCGGAGGAGACCGCTACATGCTCCTGTCCGACCTGGACGTGAGCCTGATAGTGCGCGGCAAGCAGTTCAACCTCGGCATCCATTGCTACGGAGACATCTACGAGCCCCGCGGCCACAAGTATGTGGTTGACTTTGCCGAGGATCCTGTGCCCAACATCACCTACAAAGTGGGGGATGTGCTGTTCCGTAAGAGCCTTATCCTGGTTCCCGACAAAGATCAGGTGCTCATAAAGCTGGAGCTCCTCTCGTCGCCGGTACCTGCGACAGTGCTCCTCAAGCCTTATCTGGCTTTCCGCAACACCAACGACCTTACATCCCAGAACAGCGAGGCCAACACCTCTTACCAGGAGGTTCCGGGCGGCGTAAGTTTCAGGATGTATCCCAATTTCCCCGACCTTAACCTGCAGCTGAGCGACAGCAAGGCGGAGTGGAAATACATTCCCTGCTGGAACAACCGCATCACCTACTCGGACGAGTACCGCCGCGGATTCGACTGCACGGAAGACCTGTTCACTCCCGGCGTATTCAGCCTCAAGCTCTCCGCAGGCGACTCGGTGGTGTTCTCGGGCGCTACCTTCGAGGCCAATCCCTCGCAGCTCAAGCGCCAGTTCAATTCCATCAACGCCAAGCTGCCTCTGGTGAGCGGCTACCGCGACCAGCTGGTGCGCTGCGCCGACTGGCTCATCACCCGCCACAACGGCGTGGCCATGGTCAATGCAGGTCTCAGCTGGCTCAAGACGGGCCTCCTGAGAGAAACGCTCATAGCCCTGCCCGGGCTTACCCTCCACGGCGCCAGGCGTCCGGCCCTCTTCGAGGAGATACTGGACAACCTCATCGCCGCGGAGCAGGAGAGGCTCACGGTGCGTACCACCCAGGTGGAATCGCCCCTCTATATGGCCGTTACGCTCCAGCAGTACATCGACTGGGGCGCCGATCCCGCCAAGGTGTGGAAGAAATACGGTCCTATAATCAAGATGATTCTGGACAGCTACCTGCCCGGCCGCCGCAAGGAGGTCGCGATGCATCCCAACGGGCTCCTGTGGGCTCAGGTGGACGGCGTAGCGCTGACCTGGATGAACGCTTACATCAACGGCCGCGCCGTAACGGAGCGCCCCGGCTACCAGATAGAGACCAACGCGTTCTGGTACAACGCAATCTGCTTCGCCATCGACATGGAGAAGCGTTTCGGCGCCAAGAGCAGCAGCTTCGCCTCCAAGTGGGAGCCTCTAGCCGCCCAGGTCAAGAACAGCTTCAGGGAAGTGTTCATCGACCCCGCAAGCGGGCGCCTTGCCGATTACGTAGACGGTTACGGCCGCAACATGGACACCCGTCCCAACCAGCTTTACGCCATCTGGGTCAAGTACTCTCCCCTCGAGGAGGAGATGTTCCCCGAGGTGCTCAGGGTTATCGACAACGAGCTGGTGACCAGCCGCGGCATCAGGACCCTGTCGCCGCGCGACGTCAAGTACAAGGGCGTCTACGAGGGTTCGCAGGTCGAGAGAGACCTCGCCTACCATCAGGGCTGCACCCGTCCTTTCCTGCTGGAGCCTTACATCGAGATGAGCTTCCGCGTCAAGGGACCCTCGTTCACCAAGAGGGCCGAGTGGCTCATCGAGGGCTTCTGGGCCGATCTTAGCAAGCACGGCGTGGGCGCCTTCTCGGAGCTTTATGACGGCGATCCGCCCCACGAGCCTCACGGCACCATTTCGTCTGCGCTCAGCACCGCCGCCCTGCTTGCAGTTACCGATATGATTGACAAACATAAGGAGGAGAACTTATGAGAGTACTGATGTTCGGTTGGGAGTTTCCTCCCCACATCGCAGGCGGTCTGGGTACGGCCTGTGAGGGCATAGTCAAAGGTCTCGCCTACAATGGAGTAGAGACCCTGTTCGTGATGCCCAACGCTTCCGGCGACGAAGACCAGAGCGCCACCACCATCCTCAATGCCAGCGACGTGGCGGTGCAGAACGTGAGCAGCACCGTGGAGGAGTTCATCAACAAGGTGAAGTTCTTCTACGTTGACTCCAACATCGTCCCTTACGTCGATCCCGACGAGTACTTCGCCGCCATAGAAAAGATGAAGGCCGAGGGCTTGTCGCAGACCACCGTGGGCTTCGGGCAGAAGTTCAAGTTCTCGGGCAAGTACGGGGCCAACCTCATGGAAGAGGTGTCACGCTACGCTCAGGTGGGCGGCACCATTGCAATGCAGCACAAAGACGAATTCGACGTCATCCACGCCCACGACTGGCTTACCTACCTTGCGGGCATCGCCGCCAAGGAGCTTACCGGCAAGCCTCTGGTGGTGCATGTGCACGCCACATCGTACGACCGTGGCGACGAGAAGCACATGGACTCCCGCGTGCTCGATATCGAAAAGAAGGGAATGATGGCAGCTGACCGCGTGGTGACGGTGAGCGACCTGACCCGCGGAATCGTCATCAACAAATACGGCATCGACCCTGCCAAGGTGGTTACGGTACACAACGCCGTTGACTTCAGCGGCCGCGAGAACATCGAAGTGGAGCGCGGAGTCAAAGACAAAGTGGTCACCTTCCTTGGCCGTATCACCTTCCAGAAGGGTCCCGAATACTTTATCGATGCCGCCGCCAAAGTGCTCAAGCGCACCAAGGGCGTCCGCTTCGTAATGGCCGGCAGCGGTGATATGATGAACCGCGCCATACGCCAGGTGGCACGCCTGGGCATATCGGACCGCTTCCACTTCACGGGCTTCCTCAGGGGCGCGGAGGTGCAGAAGATGTTCGCCCTGTCCGATGTGTACATCATGCCTTCGGTGTCGGAGCCTTTCGGCATTTCGCCGCTGGAGGCCATGCGCACCGGCGTACCTTCCATTATCTCCCACCAGTCCGGCGCAGCCGAAGTTCTCAAGTACGCCCTCAAGGTTGACTTCTGGGATGTAGATGCTCTGGCCGATGATATTTATGCCCTCGTTTCATATCCGGCCCTTACCGAATTTGCTTCCAAGCAAGGTTTTGACGAGGTGAATCAGCTCAAGTGGAACGGCGCCACCGCCAAATTGAAAAAAGTTTACGAATCGCTATTATGAAAAAGTCAATCTGCCTTTATTTCCAGGTCCATCAGCCTACCAGGCTCCGCCAGTACCGTTTCTTCGATATAGGCAAGGACTCACATTATTATGATGATTTTGCCAACAGGACCATACTCAAGAGGGTGGCCCAGAACTGCTATCTGCCTATGAACGAGCTGCTGCTCGAGGCGATCAAGGCAAGCAAGGGCAAGTTCAAGGTGGCTTTTTCAATCTCAGGTTCGGCGCTCGAGCAGTTTGACCGCTATGCCCCCGAGGTGCTGGACAGCTTCCGCAAACTGGCTGAGACCGGCAGCGTGGAGTTCCTCTGCGAGACATATTATCATTCGCTGGCCTCCCTTGCCTCTCCTTCGGAGTTCCTGCATCAGGTGGAAAAGCATAAAAAGCACGTCAAGGATACTTTGGGAGTCACTCCCACCGCTTTCCGCAACACCGAGCTCATCTACTCGGACGATATAGCCCGCCAGGTGTACGATCTTGGCTTCAAGACCATGCTTACTGAGGGCGCACGCCATATCATGGGCTGGCAGAGCCCCAATTATATCTACACGGCCGAGTCGCAGCCCAAGCTGAAGTTGCTGCTCCGTAACTACGGCCTGAGCGACGACCTCGCCTTCCGCTTCTCCGACCGCGGCTGGGCCGAGTGGCCCCTTACCGCCGAGAAATATGTGGGATGGCTGCGTGAGGCCGAGGGGGATATCGTGAATCTGTTTATGGATTACGAGACTTTCGGAGAGCACCAGAAAGCCGAGAGCGGCATATTCGACTTTATGCGCGCCCTTCCCGCACAGGTCCTTGCCGACGGCGGCTTTGAGTTCGTAACCCCTTCGCAGGCGGCAAAGAACATCAAGCCCGTTGGTTCCCTGAGCGTTCCCGACCCTATTTCCTGGGCCGACGAAGAGAGGGACCTGAGCGCATGGCTGGGCAACGAACTGCAGCAGGATGCTTTCAACAAGCTTTACCGCCTGACCGAAAAGCTTGCCCTTCTGGCCGATCCGGAGCTATGGGCAGATTTCGGACACCTGCAGGAGAGCGACCACCTGTACTACATGTGCACCAAGTTCTTCTCCGACGGCGAAATACACAAGCGCTTCAGCCCGTACGACACTCCCTACGAGGCATTCATCAACTACATGAACGTCCTCAGCGACTTTATCATCAGGATTAACGCCCGGCAGTAAGAGCATCTGATTTAAAATGTGGCTTTAGGTCTTTTGTATGACCTAGGCCACATTTTCTTATTATATGCGCAATGAAAAAGTTATTGTTTGTTTTTTTTGCATTGTTGTTGTTTTCTTGCTTCATATCCATGACGGCCGAATAGATTTTACTACCAAAATGACAAATATGATAAAAGGCGGAGACAGGTTGAGATAGTGAAAAAAATTATATCTTTGCACCCATTATGCAAAATAACAGATTTGAAGTAGGCGATCCGGCGTGGAAGAGCGTGATGGTCACGCGCCACCTCCCGGAAGAGCTGTCAGGGCTTGAGACCCTTTGTAAGAACCTCTGGTGGTGTTGGAACGAGGATGCAAAACTCCTTTTCCGCTCCATCGATGCAGATATCTGGCACACTTCCGGCCATAATCCCATGGCCATTCTTGATAATGTGAGCCTCAAACGTTATAACGAGCTGGCCAAGGATGTGAGCTTCCTGTCGCGCCTGAGCGCGGTTATGGACGAGTTCAACCGCTATATGGCCCTTAAGAGCAAGCGTACCGATCCGTCTATAGGTTACTTCTGTATGGAGTACGGCCTGGAGACATCGCTCAAGATTTATTCCGGCGGTCTGGGCATCCTCGCAGGTGACTACCTGAAGGAAAGCTCCGACATGAACGTTAATATGGTGGCGGTGGGCCTGCTGTACCGTTACGGCTATTTTACCCAGCGCATCACGCCCCAGGGCAACCAGGTAGCTGAGTACAACGCCCAGGACTTCCTTAAGATACCCGCCGAGCCCGTGCTTGACGAGAACGGCAACTGGCGTACCGTCAAGATGGCCATGCCCGGCCGCGAGATGAGCGCCCGTATCTGGAAGGTGGCGGTGGGACGTACCGATCTTTATCTGCTCGATACCGACTTCGAGGCCAACGCTCCCGAAGACCGCCAGGTCACCCATCAGCTCTACGGAGGAGACTGGGAGAACCGCCTCAAGCAGGAGATACTGCTGGGTATCGGCGGCGTAAGGGCCTTGCGTGAGCTTGGGCTCAATCCTACCATCTACCATCTTAACGAGGGCCATGCCGCATTCGCAGGCCTGGAGAGGCTGCGCGAGTATATGCAGGACCAGCATCTTGACTTCAACGAGTCTCTTGAGCTTATCCGTGCCAGCGGACTTTTCACTACCCATACTCCCGTTCCCGCGGGCCACGATTCGTTCACCGAAGATCTGCTCGCCAAGTACCTGGGCCATTATCCCGGACGCTTCGGAATCTCCTGGGATACAATGCTTTCGCTGGGCAAGATCCATCCCGAGAATCCTTCTGAGAAGTTCAGCATGAGCGTGCTGGCGGCCAACCTCAGCCAGAACGTCAACGGCGTATCCATGCTCCACGGCAAAGTGAGCCAGGACATCTTCAAGGATATGTACAAGGGCTATCTGCCCGAGGAACTGCACATCAGCTACGTCACCAACGGCGTGCATTACGCCACTTGGGCCGCACGTGACTGGAAGGCCATCCACTACAAGGTTTTCGGCCCCGAGTTCCGCACCGCCCATTACGAGAAGAGCTGCTTCGACCGAATCTACAAGGTTCCCGACGACGAGATCTGGCAGGTACGCAAGACCCTCAAGGCAGAGCTTGTGAAGACCGTCACCGAGCGCATTTCCGATCCTTCGCTGTGCAGCCATTACACTCCTACGCAGATAGTTAAGATCAACGAGACTTTCCGCTCCGACGTGCTGACCATAGGCTTCGCCCGCCGTTTTGCCACATACAAGAGGGCTACGCTCCTCTTCACCGACCTGGACAGGCTTGACGCTATTGTCAACAACCCTGATAGGCCGGTACAGTTCGTGTTCGCAGGCAAGGCGCACCCGGCCGACGGCATGGGACAGGACCTCATCAAGCAGATTATCGAAATCTCCAAGCAGGACCGTTTCCTGGGCAAGATAGTGTTCGTGCCCGGATATGATATCCGTCTGGCCAAGAGGCTGGTGCAGGGCGTTGACGTTTGGCTCAACAATCCTACCCGTCCTCTGGAGGCTTCCGGTACATCCGGCGAGAAGGCTGCCATGAACGGCGTCATGCATTTCTCGGTGCTTGACGGATGGTGGGTCGAGGGCTATCAGGAAGATGCCGGATGGGCTCTCCCTCAGGAGCGTACATACGACGACCAGAACTACCAGAACGAGCTTGACGCAGCCACTATCTATGCCACTATCGAGAATGAGATCGCTCCGGCTTATTACAATTTCAACGACCGTACCCGCATCTCCAAGGAGTGGATAGGATATATCAAGAACACCATTGCCAAGGTGGCGAGCAATTTCACCACCAACCGCATGCTTACCGACTACTGCAACCAGTATTACATCCCGCAGGCGGCCCGTTACGAGAAGCTTTCGGAGAATGGCAATACCGTGGCGCGCTACATTGCCGCATGGAAGCAGAAGGTGCTTTCCGAGTGGAACAATATCAGGGTGGTTTCCTGCCAGCAGCCTGATGCGTCTTATATCGTGTCGAAGCAAGACCCCATTATAGGTCAGGTTGAGCTCGACCTCGGCCGTCTCAAGCCTGAAGACATAGGCGTGGAGATGCTTCTTGCGACTTCTGATGTGAAAGGCAATCTGCACATCCAGGAAATCATTCAGTACAAGCTTGTTGATTATTACGACGGGGTGGCCCGCTATTCCGTCACCGTAGAGCCTGACCGTACCGGTATGTATCAGGTCGGCATCCGTATGTATGCCAACAATCCTGCCCTGCCTCACCGTCAGGACTTCCCGCTTGTCAAATGGCTGTAATTGCCACCGGCTTTTTTGACGGTCTCCATCCGGGGCACCGTCTGGTAATAGATACTCTGCTCTCCGAGGCTCAAAAGCGTGGGGAGCAGAGTATAGTCATTACCTTCTGGCCGCATCCGCGCGCTGTACTCCAGAGCGGGGCAGATTCGCTGCGGTATCTCTCATCCCGTTCCCAGAGGGACAGTATGCTTCGTTCGCTCGGGGTGGACGAGGTGCAGACCGTTGCCTTTACCCGTGAGTTTGCGTCGCGCTCGGCGGAAGAGTATCTTAAGATGCTCTGCCGTGATTATCAGTGCTCCTGCCTGGTGCTGGGCTACGATACCCGCTTCGGCGCTGAGCAGGCGGGGCCTTCGGAAATCGGGGCCCTGTGCAGCCGTATGGGCATTGACTACGTGGTGACGCCTCCTGTGGAGATAGACGGGCATCCGGTGTCTTCGTCCCGTATCAGGGCGGCCCTGGGTTTCGGGGACGTGGGCCTCGCGTTCAGGCTGCTCGGCAGGCCATACCGGCTTCACGGAGTGGTGGTCAGCGGCAACAGGCTCGGACGGCATCTGGGTTTCCCTACAGCCAATATGAAGCTTTATGAGCCATTGATGCTCATACCTTTAGGGGGAGTGTACCGCACCAGGGTGTTTGTGCTGGACAAGTGGTACGACGGCATGACCAATATCGGCACCCGTCCCACAGTGTCGGAGCGTGACGCCCTTACCATCGAGACATATATCTTCGACTTCGACGAAATGATCTACGGGCTCGATATAACCATCGATTTTGTGGCCCGTATCCGCGACGAGCGTAAGTTCGGATCCCTTGGCGAGTTGCAGCAGCAGCTCCGGGAGGACGCCGCCGTGGTGTGCCGCGCCGTCAGGCATTAATCAGTGTGGCATCCACTTTAGGCCGAGTTTGTCGATTAGGCGGCTCGGCAGTATTGCTATCAGCGGTGGCAGGACTACATTCATCAGCCCGGGAGCGATGGTGCGCCGGCCTTTGTACAGAGCTTTCAGTGACCTTTTTACCAAGGCCTCCGGAGTTTGGATAAGCCCCAGCCGGCGGCCTGTTTTACGTGTGCTTTCTTTCAGATTGTAAAGGCCGGTGTCAACTGCGGCGGGACAGACGGTGGTAAGCTTTACTCCGTAAGGGCGCATTTCATATCCAAAACCCTTCCCGAACGATTTCAGGTAAGCCTTTGATGCTGAGTATATTGCAATGCCCGGAGCAGGGATCCTGGCGGTCATTGATGACATGTTGAGGATATAACCCTTGCGGCGTTCCTTCATGCGTAATCCGAAGAGGATACAGAGTTCCGTGACCGTTTGAATGTGCAGTTTGAGCATGGCCTGTGCTTTGGGTAGAATAGCTTCTGACAGGTACTGCATAAAGAACATTCCCGCATTGTTGATGAGAATGTCAACCTGCAGGCCCTTGCCGTCGCACCATTCAAGCAGCCTTCGGGCGCAATCTTCCTGGGCGAGATCCATATAAAGACCCTCTGCCGATGCCTGGCCTACGGGCGATGCTTTGCTATTGTTGGTCAAAGAGTTAAGCGAACGGACAGCCTCCCGGAGTTCCTCCTCGCGGTTGCTGACAACAATCACCCGGCACCCTTTTGCGACCAGTTGCCGGGCAAACTCCAGCCCCATCCCCGAGCTTCCGCCCGTCACCAGCGCCGTCAAACCTTTAAAACAATCCTTCATACCCCGCAAATATAATCATTTTCTCCCTTCGCGTTCCAACAGCTCCTGCTCTGGTGCCGGTAACACGCCAAAAGGGGGGATGACCACCTGCAAAAACGGCCGTTTTTGACGGTAATCATCCCATGAGAAGTACGGTAACCGACAGCAGGATCAAAATTCAACATCCATGCTCCCGAAAAACTGGTTTCAGAGGGGGAAAATATTAACGTCAAACAAGTCAGAGAGAAGGTAGAATGGGTAATAACCGAGGGCTATTAAAAAATTATTAGTATCTTTGCAGGCTATGTTAACATCGAAAGAAATACGACAGAAGTTTCTGGACTTCTTTGCTTCCAAGGGGCATACTATCGTGCCCTCAGCACCTATGGTGGTCAAGAAC